>Ga0153915_10001840_pt1 | contig 19489 bp, 22 predicted proteins | sample Opewatmetagenome_2_FD_107003 | JGI IMG/M metagenome (GOLD analysis project Ga0153915, IMG submission 107003) | Freshwater wetland microbial communities from Ohio, USA - Open water 3 Core 3 Depth 3 metaG | ecosystem: Environmental > Aquatic > Freshwater > Wetlands | place: USA: Ohio, Lake Erie...
AAGATGCTCGAGGGCTCTTTCCGCTCGCACCAGGTGCCGGTCCCGGATCCGAAGACCAACCCGGCGCACCTGGCGGTTCTCGAGAAGTGGCTCCGGTCCTACCGCCCGGAGGAGATCTTCGACCGCGACGGCAGGCCCGCATCCGACATCCTCGCCCTCTGCCCGAGGCGCGAAAAGCGGATCGCGATGAGCGGGGCGAGCTTCGGCGGAGACAGGCGCGTTGCGCTGGCTCTTCCGCCGCTCGAGCGCCACGCCGTCGCGCTCGAGGGGCGCGGCTCTCCGATGGTCAGCCACATGAAGTTCCTGGGCGCGTATCTCCAGGACGTCCTGCGGGGCAATGAGAAGGAGCGCAACTTCCGGATCGTCGCTCCGGATGAGCTCGAGTCCAACCGTCTGGGCGCCGTCCTCGAGGTCACGACGCGCCAGTACGCCTGGCCGCTCCCGAAGGGAACCGAGAAGACCTCCACGGACGGGCGCGTCCTCGAGGTCCTGTCGGAGCACATGTGCCAGGGGTGGCTCCAGGGCTACCTCTTGACGGGGCGGCACGGCATCTTCTCCTGCTACGAGGCCTTCGTGCCGATCGTGGACGGCATGATGAACCAGTACGCGAAGTTCCTGAAGACCGCCCGCGAGGTGCCCTGGCGGAAGCCGATCTCCTCGCTGAACTACCTCCTGACGTCGGAGGCCTGGCGGCAGGACCACAACGGCTACTCGCACCAGGGCCCCGGCTTCATCAACAACCTGCTGACGAAGAAGGGTCACACGTATCGGATCTACCTCCCTCCCGACGCCAACAGCCTCCTCTCGACCATGGACCACTGCCTGCGCTCGACCGACTATATCAATCTTGTCATAGCAGGGAAGCAGCCCATGCACCAGTGGCTCACGCTGGAGGAGGCGGCCGAGCACTGCCGCGTCGGCGCGTCGGTCTGGCGATGGGCCTCGACCAACGAAGGGGAGGACCCGGAGATCCTGCTCGCCTGCTGCGGCGACAACCTGACGCTGGAGACCCTGGCGGCCGCCCAGCTCCTTCGAGAGGAAGCGCCGTCCTGGCGCGTGCGGGTCGTCAACGTGACCGACCTGCTGACGCTCGGCATCCCGCAGAAGTACCCGCACGGCCTCGAAGAGGACCGCTTCCAGAGGATCTTCCCGCTCGATTGCCCGGTCATCTTCGAGTTCCACGGCTTCACGGCCGCAATCAAGCAGCTCTGCTGGGAGCGGGCCAACTCCGAGCGCTTCGACATCAACGGATTCCGCGAGGAAGGCTCGACGACGACCCCGTTCGACATGCACGTGCGCAACAAGACGAGCCGCTACCACGTCGTGATGCAGGCCGCGGAGAAGATCGCCCGCCGCAATCCCGCTGCCGCATCCCGCGCCGAAGAAATCTTCCGCAAGTACGAATCGAAGATCCTCGCCCACCGCGGGTACGTCACCGAGAACGGCGTGGACCCCCCCGAGATCGCCGACTGGTCCTGGCGCGAGACTTAGCCTTCAAGCGGTCGTCGTGGAGCTCTTGCTCCCGACGAAACCCAGGATCTCGCGGGCGTGGTCGTCGGGTTTGACCTTCGGCCACACGGCGGCGATCTTCCCCTTCTCGTCGATCAGGTAGGTCACGCGATGAATCCCCTGAAACTTTCGCCCGTAGAGGGACTTCTCGCCCCAGACGCCGTAGCTCTTCACGATCGTCTTGTCCGTGTCGGCGAGCAGACGGAAGGGGAGGCTGAATTTCTCGGCGAACTTCTTGTGGGACTCGACTCCGTCCGCCGAGACGCCGAGGACTTCGATCTTTCTCTTTCGGAACTCCGAGTACCCATCCCGGAACGCGCAGGCCTCCTTCGTGCAACCCGGCGTGTCGTCCTTCGGATAGAAGTACAGGACGACCTTCCTGCCGGCGAAGTCCTTCAACGAAACCGGCCGGCCCTGCTGATCGGTCGTCTGGAAATCCGGCGCCTTCTGTCCGGGCTCGAGAAGGTTCATCGTCTCCTCCTTCCGCTCTCTCCCGGGGATATCACTTTTCGTGAACCGCTGCGATGGGCGGGAGACCGGCCCTCGCGAGCTCGGCGTTGACGGCCGGGACATCCCGCGCGAGGATTTCCTCGAGCCGGCCGCGCAGGCCCGACAGGGACATCTCGAGCTCTTCGACGGCGGCGGCCGCCGCGGCGGTCGGCTTCGCGTCTGCCTCCTGGAGGATTTCCAGGATCGTGACGAGCTGACCGTTCAATCGCGAGAGGCTTTCCTGGGAGGCGGCTCCCGGCCCTCCTCCGAAGCCTTCGAGGGAGCCTTCGAGTGCCGCGGCCCTGGCGTCGAGCGCGGCGATCCCCCGGGGAGCCGGGCCCTTGCCGGCCTTTTCCCGGAGGGATTTCACCTGCGCGCGCAGCCCCCGGACCCGCTCGAGAGCGGCGCGATCCTCCCTCATGGCCGCGCAGACGCGCATCGAGAGGTCGAGCTGCCGCGCGAGGTCCGCCGCAGACGTCGGGACGCGGGGGTCCATCTCCACGGTCAGAGGCTGTGTCTCAGTCTTCCCGCCGGCGGTGAGCCTCACGGTGTACCGGCCGGGGAGGACCCAGGGCCCGAGGGGGTGGCGGGGAGTGTCGTGGAGGATCGCCGTCATCGGGTAGTCGCGTCGCAGGGCGTCGGGAGGCGGATAGTGAAGATCCCACACGAAGCGGTGGAAGCCGGCTTGCGCCGAGAGGACCTGAGGCGGGCGCACCCAGTGGCTCGGGACGTGCAACTCCTTTTCGTCGAGAGGCTCGGGCACATCCGCGCTCGAGAAGCGGCGCACGAGCACACCCGAGGCGTCCAGGATCTCGAGCGTGACGGGGCCCGCGGGCGCGGTCGTGAGTGTGTAGTCGAGGATTGCTCCGTCCGGCGGGTTCTTCCCGGCGGGCTCCTCGGGGGGAAGCGGCGTGTCGTTGTTCATGTTCCAGCGGACCCGGCGGGCGACCTGAGGGCGGAAGAGCCGCGCCGGCTCCTCCGCGGCCCCGGGATCCAGCTGACGCAGCGGCGTGATGTCGTCCAGGATCCAGAACGAGCGGCCGTGCGTCCCCACGACGAGATCATCCTCATGGATCACGAGGTCGCGGATGGAGGTCGCCGGCATGTTGAGCCGCAGCGAATGCCAGTGGTCTCCGTCGTCGAAGGAGACCCAGACCTGGCGCTCGGTGCCCGCGAAGAGAAGCCCCTTCTTCTGCGGATCTTCCCGCACCGTGTTGACGGAGGCGTTGTCCGGCAGGCCGGCGACGATCTTCTTCCAGGTCTTCCCGCCGTCGCGAGTCCTGTAGATGCAGGGCTCGAGATCATCCAGCCGGAAACGCGACACCGAGGCGTAGGCCGTGGCCGCGTCGAAGCGCGAGGCGTCCATCTGCGTCACCTTGCTCCAGGGCGTCAACTCCGGCGGCGTGACGTTCTGCCATGACCTTCCGCCGTCGCGCGTCACGTGGATCAGCCCGTCGTCCGACCCGACCCAGATCACGTTGACGTCTCTGGGAGACGGCGCGATCGAGTAGAGGACGCCGCGATGCCTGACGGAGTCCGCATCCGCGAGGTGTCCCAGGGTGGCGGGCCTGCCGGGATCCTCGCGCGTCAGGTCCGGGCTGATCGCCTCCCAGCTCTCTCCGCCGTCGGCCGTCTTCCAGAGCCTCTGAGAAGCGAAGAAGAGGATCCGCGGGTCTGCCTGGGAGAAGACGACGGGCGCCGTGCGGTCGAACCGGTCCTTCGCGCCACGCAGCGGCACCGGCCCCACCTTCCGGATCTGTCCCGTCGCCTCGTCGTAGCGCGTGAGCTTGCCGCCGTAGACGACTCCGGGATGAAGCGGATCCGGCGCGACGTAGCCATACTCCTCCACGCCGACCGGGTGGAACTCGCGGAAGGTGATCGCGCCGTCGTTGCCGCGGCTCCAGACCGAGGCCGATCCGCTCTCCTGCTGTCCGCCGTAGACGCGGTAAGGGAATCGGTTGTCCGTCGAAACGTGGAAGAACTGAGCCGTCGGCTGGTTGTACCAGGAGCTCCAGGTCTCGCCCCCGTTGACCGAGATCGTGGCTCCCTGGTCGCTCCCGAGCAGGAGGATCCGCGGGTCCTCGGGATTGATCCAGATCCTGTGATAGTCGTCGCCTCCCGGAGCCCCCTTGATCGCGGTGAAGGTTCTGCCGCCGTCGGTCGAGTGGTAGGTCGAGGTGTTGGCGCAATAAACCCGGTTCGGATTTTTCGGGTCCACCTTCACTTCAGCAAAGTCGGACCCGCGCCCCGTGACGCGGCTCTCGGAATTGACACGCTGCCAGCTCTCTCCCGCGTCGTCGGAGCGATAGAGACCGCCGGAGCGGGCCGCCGCGGAGACGACGGCGTACATCCGCTTGCCGTCGCTCGGAGCGACGGCGATACCGATCCGTCCGAGCCCGTCTGCGGGGGAGGGAAGGCCTCTGGTCAGCGGCCTCCAGCTCGTCCCGCCGTCCTCGGAAACAAAGAGGCCGCTGCCGGGGCCTTCGTATTCGTTGCCGTACTCCCAGGGAGCCTGACGGGCCGCCCAGAGGACGGCAAAGACCTTTCGGGGGTTTGCCGGGTCGAAGGCCAGGTCCACGGCGCCCGTGTCCTCGTCCCTGTAGAGGACCTTCTTCCAGGTCTCGCCGCCGTCGGTCGTGCGGAAGACGCCGCGTTCGGCGTTGGGCCCGTAGGGATGCCCCAGCACGGCGACGAAGACGCGCCCGGAATCCTTCGGGTCCACGAGGATCGCCGCGATCTGCCGGCCGTCGGAAAGGCCCATGTGGCGCCAGGTCTTTCCGGCGTCCGTGGACTTGTAGATGCCGTCGCCGACGGAGAGGTCGGGCCGCTGCAGCCCCTCGCCGCTTCCGACGTAGAGGATGTTCGGGTCGGACAGCGCGACCGCGAGCGCCCCGATCGAGCCGGTCGGCTGATCGTCGAAGATCGGCGTCCAGACCCGCCCGGAGTCGCTGCTCTTCCAGACGCCGCCGTTGTTGGGCGCCATGTAGAAGACATTCGGCTGCCCGGCGACGCCGCTGACCGCGACGGTGCGGCCCCCGCGGAACGGTCCGATCATCCTCCACCGGAGATCCGCGTAGCGCGCGGGGTCGAACGGCTGCGCGCCGGCGGCGGGCGCCAGTGCGGCGAGAGCCAGGAACCAGACGGCGGCGGACGAATGACGAATCTTCATCTTGATTCGAGCCTCCGAGGGGGGGAGCATATTTGCTGGCCGCCTCGACTGGTGGAGGTTTTGCAGTTGCGAGGACCCGTGAGGAGCGGTGGCATCATGAAGGAGTGGCTGTTCGCGGGTTTGCTGCTCTCTCTCGCCTCTCTGGCCGGATGCGCGCACCAGACGGGAGGCTACGCCTACGGCGGTTTTCCCGAAGATGAATGCGGCCCCATGGAAGACTGTTACGGCGGGCCGCAATACACCTGCGTCTTCTATCAGCCCGCGGTGGCGCCGGCCCGCATGGAGATCAGCCTTGCCCGGCACGCTCACTCCCCGCGGATAGTCGGCCCGCGCGAAGGGTCTCCGGGGATGCCGCCTCCGGATTCGAGCGCGGGTTCCTCTTCCACGACCGCTTCGGCCCCCCCGCCTCCGCCGCCTCTAGTGGCTCGCGAGCCGGTCATCCTCGTTTCTCCGCCCTCTCCTCGAACGCACAACTGAGCGGCTGTCGGCTGCGGGCGAGGGCACGGGCGCTGACCTCTCCGGGGCGCACTCTGTCCTGCAAGGGCGACACAACGAGTTCCCGGCGGAGTCCTGAGTCTCGCCGTTCGCCTGCGCTTTCGAGAGTTCCGGCGGGGTAGCCGGAGATAGGATAGGGCACGAAAGTTGCCTCCCCTCGGTGGGCGGAGGTGTTCCGATGGCCAGACGAAAGGGACTTCTTCCAGCCTTGACCGCGACGCTCGTCGTGGTTCTCTTCGCGGCGGCGTCACCGGCTTACGCTTTGCGGTCGCGGTCGCATTTCGTTTTCGCGCGCCCGCACGCCCGCGTTCACGTCTTTGCGCGGCCATTCTTTCCCCGCGCTCATTTCGTCCCGCGCCACCGGTTCTTCCATCCCCGGTTCGGGATCAGGGTCTTCGCCGGCTACCCGTACTCCTACCGGTACCCGGCCTACTCGTATCCCTATCCGTACTATGGTCCGCCCGCGGGTTACTGCGCGCCGGGTTACTACTAAGAGCCGCGGCCTCGGTCCGGCGCGGTGACGCCCGGCCGCGTCCGTGCGGCGCGCCTGACGGCGATCCTTGCGGACGTCACCCAGATCCTCCTCTTCCCGATCTTCGCCGGGGGCGCCGCGTCGCCCTGGAACGACGTGCTGGACCTCTTCGTCGGCGCCGCCATGACCGCGCTCGTGGGATGGCACTGGGCGTTTCTGCCTTCGCTCGCCGCTGAGCTCGTGCCGGGATTGGATCTGGTTCCGACCTGGACGCTGGCGGTGTTCTACGCGACGCGCGGGAAACCGCGGGCGCCGGTTCCGCCCGGGGAACGCGGCGCCATCGATGTCGAGGTCGTCTCCCCGGAGAAGCCTCGCCGGGATTAGCGAGCGGGGAGCTTCTTCTCGAGGTCCTTCAGCCGCTTCTCGATCTCTTCGAGCCGCTGCTGCAGGCGATCGAGATTCTCGGGGCGGTCCCGGAAGACCCAGGCGTGGCGGCCGAGGCTGCGGCCCAGCTCTCCCAGGTCGAGCTCGGAGCCCCTCCGCTCCTCGATCTTGACGGCGATCTGCCGGTTCGCGCGGTCGCGGGAGACATCGACCTTCAGCGTGTCGCCCGACCGCAGGCGCCGCACGGCGCGCGTCAGGTCGGCGCCGGACTCGATCCTCTCGCCGTCGGCCCGCGTGATGATGTCACCCACGCGGATTCCGCCCTTCGCCGCCGGGCTGTCGCTTTCGACGGACGCGACGAGGACTCCCTCGTTCTTCGGCGCTCCGAAGTGCTCCCGCAGCTCGGGCGTCATCTCCAGCAGACGCACGCCGAGGTATCCCTGCCGCAAATGGCGCAGACCCCGGACCACCACGTCGTCGCCATCGGAGGAGAAGACGCCGTCATCGGTCACCACGATCCGCTTCTCGATCTTCTTCTCCTTCTCGGGCGGATCGTCTCCGGCGGAAGGGGCGGCGGGGAGAGCGAGCAGGATCGCCAGGGGGAACAGCTTCAACGCGTTGCTGACCATTTTCGGGACCACTCCTTTCGCTGACGGAGACGGTGGCGCCCCGGAAAGGTTTCGATCCGGCGGTAATAGACTCTCCCGCGGGACGGTCTTGCGCATGATCGGTCTGGTCCTGGCGCTCCTTCTGGCCGCGCCGCTTCCGCCCGCGGCGCACCCCGTCTACCTGTACAGGGCGAGCCTCGTCCAGGCGGCTCCTGGCAAGCTCCTCGAGCTCATCGATCTCTACAGGACGCTCAGGGCCGCGGCCGCCGAAAGCGGGGACGAGGTCCCGGTCTGGATGCGCCACAGCCAGGGGGACCGCTGGGACCTGCTGCTTCTCTTCCCGATGGGAAGCTACGCCGACTACCACGCGCCCGCTCGCAGCGCCAAACGGGAGAAGGCTGCCAGATCGCGCGATGGTGCATTCTCCCGTCTCCGCGACCTCGTGGCCTGGCAGGAGGACGTTTTCGTCTTCGGTCCACCGCTCGAAGAGCTGCGCGGCCGCGCGGCGTCCGCCGGCTTCTTTCACGTCGAGATGTTTCACGCGCTGCCGGGGCGTCAGGCCGATCTCTACCGGGAGCGAGAGATGGAGAATGCGTACCTGAAAGCCCTCGGCCGGCCGCAGAACGCAATCTTCGTCCGCGATCAGGGAGCCGCCTGGGACCTCTTCACGATCGGCTTCTACCGCGACGTCAAGCACTACGCCGAGAGCGCCGACATTCCGCCGGCCAGCCAGGAGGCGGCCGCGAGAGCGGCGGGGTTCGAGGACGTTCGGGCGATCGGCCCTTATCTCCGGACGCTGATCGGCAGCCACCACGACACCCTGGCCGTCGCGATTCCGTGACCACGGACTTCGACTGGGGCGTCCCGCTCGTCTATACGGGCCTCTGCGCCGGATTCGTCGGAGCCGTCTCTCTCGGCAAGCCTCTGCGATTTCTGGGGATTCCCACACGCCGCGCGGGCGCCGCCGTCCTCGCGGCGGGCCTGATCGCGGTTGCCGCCGGCGTGCTCGCTCCCGCGCCGCTCGTTATCGCCCGCGGCGAGCGGTCGCGGCTGGACGACTTCGTGCCGTCCTTCCAGTTCCACGAGTCTCACGGGATCCGCGTCCACGCGCCGTCCCCCGCGGTCTTTCGAGCGGTCCGGGGCGTCACCGCCCGCGAAGTCCGCTTCTTCCGCGCGCTGACCTGGATCCGTTCGCCGCGATTGCCCGGCGCCGGCCGCCGGGACATTCTCGCGCCGCCGCCGGATCTGCCTCTGCTCGACGTGGCCCTGCACTCCGGCTTCCTCCTCCTCGACGAAGTGCCGGACCGCGAGATCGTGTTCGGGACCGTCCTCTGCGGACGGCTCCCGGGAGCTGGCGATCGGAGTCCGCGAGCCTTCGCGGCGTTCTCCCGGCCCGGCTTCTGTAAAGTTGCGATGAACTTCCGGATCGCGGAGGAGGATGGCGGCTTTGTCCGGTTGACGACCGAGACGCGCGTGCTCGCTCTCGGCGCGTCGGCAAGGAGGCGATTCGGCGCTTACTGGCGCGTGATCTCGCCCGGCAGCGCGTTCCTGCGCAGGATGTGGCTCGAGGCCATCCGCCGGCGCGCCGAGAGCCAGCGGTCGGCCTGCCGTGAGGAGCTCGAACCGTTTACCCGCCCCGTGGACGAGGCGCTCGCAAGGTTTGACCCGGACACCCCCGGACGGGGCGAGCGCGCGGAAGCTCTCCTCGCGCAGGCCCGGCTCCTCCGGGAGAAGCTGGAGGAGGCCGTGATCGAGCCGGTCTGCGAGACGTCGAAACGCGAGACGCTCCTCTTCCTGAACCACGTCGTCCTCGGCTTCCAGGCTTACGTGGACGGGGGCCTGCGGGACGGCAAGGCCCCGGACGAGCTCGACGGGATCGTGCGGCGAGCGCGCGCCCACGAGCGGCGGGGAATCCGGGAGCCCTGAACCGGTTCACCTCCCGGCTCTCAGGCAGGCGGAGATCTCCTCGCGCGTCTTGAACGGCGTGACGAAGACCGAGGGTCCCAGGGGCAACTCGAGCTCGGCCAGCGCCTGAACGAAGAGCTCCTCGAAAGGCACCTTCGGAAGGGAGGCGACTCTCAAGAGGCTTGCGATCCTGTTGACCTCCATGTAACGGCGAGAAATGCGCGCGAATGGCCGGACCGCCCGGAGGATCTCCTCGACCTGCTCGCGGCAGACTTCGACCTCAATCGGCTCGTCGTCGTCGAGGCCGTCAAAGACGTTGCAGAGCTTCAACACGAACGCGTCGCCACGCCTCTGGATGTCCAGAAACCAGAGCCTCTGCATTCCCCCTTTCACGCTGAATCCGGCTGCCCGAGGCCGAATGCCGCGCCGGTCTCGGCTACGTGGGAATCGGGCCGATGACGTCGCGGAGAAGGACCGTCGAAAGAATCTCCCTCATGCCAACCCTCCTTTGAAATGCTCTTTTCGGGGCGCTTCGCCAGAAGCGGAGCCGAGCTGTCTCGGAGCCGCTTCTGCCTATGGAGTGCCTTGGAGAGGGCGTTTTTGTTGGCAGGACGAAAATAAATTTTCAGGCGGGGGGCCGGGAAGGGGAGGCGGGCGGGGAGGCCGGGAAAGAGTCGGGAGTGGCCGGCCTCAAGCGACCGGCGCTCGAGCGCTCCTCTCGGGCCTCGGCCTCAGCCGAGTTTCTTCTCGAGGCGCTCCTGAAGCGTCCGGTGCGCGGACTGTCGCAGCAAAGCGACCTCTTCGAGACCGGGGTCGTGGCCCGAGAGCAGCGATTCGAGTTGCCGAACGATGGCCGGGTCGAGAGCGTCGTGCCGGACCACCTCGGCGCGGAAGACCTCGAAGCGCTGCGCGGCGCGAACGGAGTCTCCGGAAAGCGCCCAGCTCTCGATCTCGTAAAGAGAGGCCGTGAGGGCGTTGCCGAGGCTTCCCGACTCCCGGAACAGGTTCGCGGCCTGCAGGAAGGCGAGCGCCGCCGCCCGGAAGTCTCCCGCTCGGAAAAGAACGAGGGCAAGGTTGTTGCGGATGTAACCCACCCAGGCGGCGTGTTTCTCGCGGGAGACGACGCGCAGGGCTCGAGCGTATTCCCGCCGGGCCTCATCGAGCTTGCCGATCGCGGAGAGGCACGACCCCAGGGCATTGACGGCCCCAACGTAGTTGCTCCAGAGGCCGTGCTTCTCGAACACGGGCAGGGCGCTGCGGCAGGCCTCGATGGCCTCGGTTTCGCGGCCGATCTTCGAAAGACAAGTCGCTACGGCGACCTGTGCTCGGGCTGCGAAGTCCTCCAGGCCCATCTCTTGGAAGGTCGCCAGCGCCCGGGAAGCCAGGGGAAGCCCGGTGGCCGGATCGCCTTCGAAAGCGCGTCGCTGAGATTCTCCGAGCTCGACGATCGCCAACGAGAAATCGTCTCCTGTGGAGGCCCCGAAGGCCCGATAGGCCTCCTCCAGGTGTTCTCCCGCCTTTTCGAGCTCGCCCGTCCAGGTCCGTCCCTGTCCCGCCAGCAGGTGCGCCTGCGCCGCCAGCGCCTCCAGCGGAAGGATTCGCCCGTTGGGGCTTCCGCCGTCCTCGGCCTCGCCATCGAGACGGGCAAGAGTTGCGAGCGCCAGGGCGAGGCAACGGGGAGGGTTTTCCGCGATCGAGTGCGCGGCCTCCTGCAGCGCGTAGAGGACCGCGAACCGCGTGGTGAGGTCCGAGAAGGACAGAGTGGAGAAGAACGGCGTGAGCTCGCCGCCGCGCCGGGCCGCCTCGAGGATCCGGCTGCTTTCGGCGCCGGCGGGCTGGGAAGCCTCGAGCGCGGTCATGGCCAGGCTCTTCGGCTCCCGGCGGACGCCGCCTCTCGGGCGCGGCGGCGCCTGCGGTCTCTTCGCGAAGGGGTCGCCGGGTGGAAGACCGTCTTCGGGCGTGTAGGCCTTCGCGACCTCCTTCATCTCCTTGTTCAACTCTTCAAGCGTACCAAGAACATCGGCGCATTTCCCGCAGCCGCGCAGATGCTCTTCGACCTCGTCCCGTTGTGGGCCGTCCAGGTCGAGGGCGGCGTAGCGAAGAAGCGTGAAATCGTCGAGGTGCTTGGGGCTCATGGTTCCAGGCATGATCGGAGCCTCCTCAGGCAGCGGTTGATCGTGTTCCAGACCCCGGAATAGGGGAGGGCGATGGCCTGCGCCGTCTCACGCAGGCTTTTCCCTTCCACGTAGTACGCGAGCAGGATCCTCCGGCAGGAAGAGGAGACCGTCTCGAAGATCTCCCGCAGGGCGATTCGCCTGTCTACGCTCTCGGCTTGCGGCTCGCCGGCCGAAACTTCGGACCGGTCCGACCATGCGATGGTCCGCTGTTCCGCGCGGAGTGTCTGCAGATACCGGCAGCATCGCGTGTGAAAGACGTGGAAGACGAAACCCGACGGGCTGCGGACGAGCGATCGCTGCCGCATCAACTCGATCGCCGTTTCCTGGAGAAGGTCTTCCGCGGCGCTCGAGTCGATCCCGAAGTGGGAGCGGGCATAGGCGAAGAGCCTCGACCGCTGTTCTCCCTCCTGAAGGAAAGTCTCGGCGATCTCTCGCGACGTCAGAGGTGAGGAATCGTGTTCCACTGGGTGTCTCACCGCATTCTAGCCCGGTCCGCCGTGTGGCACTTACTGGCAATCGCCCGAGCGGGGGCTGGCGATCCTCGTCAGCGCGGAAAATCCCGGCCTTCGGACCTCGCTGCCCGTCAGTCACTTACGGCTCACGCGGGATGGCCCGGGCGTTGCTCTTGTAGCGCCCGTGAGCGTCGCGAGCATCACGGCGAGGCTGCCTCGTATCGAGGACAGGCTCCTTCTCCACAAGCGGATAATCGAGAGCCTCTCTTCCGCGCTCCTCGTATGCGACGCCTCGACGCTGGCGATCGTCGAGCACAACGCGGCCGCGACCGCCTTTTTCGAGGAGCTCCTCGCGCGCCCACGGCGCTTGCACAGCCTCGTCGGGCGCGGAGTGGGCGATTTCTTTCCGAACTTCACGAGAACACTCGAGCCTCTCCTTTGCCGCGCGATCGAGAGCGAAGCGACATGCTTCGCCGATGAGCTGCGCCTTTCGCTACCCGGAGGCGGCGATCGGTTCGTCGCGGTGACGGTTCAGCCGATGGCGGTGGAGGACGCCGTGCTGTACCTGATGGTCTCGCTCCTCGATGTCACCCAGAAGGTGGCGGCTCGCGAGAGGCAGCAGCACCTGCAACGCATGGAGAGCGTCGGAGCGCTCGCGGGAGGCCTCGCGCACGACGTCAACAACATGCTCTTCGCCATCGGAGGCCACGCCTATCTCCTGCGGGCGCGCGCCGACATGGCGCCGGAGGCGCTCGAGGAGCTCGATCGGATCGACGCCGCCATCACGCGCGCTCGGAACCTGACCGGCAAGCTCCTGACGTTTGCGCGCGGAAGCTCTCCCGATCGCGGCCCGGTCCAGATCAACGACGTCGTGGTGGAAACGCTTCGGCTCCTTTCGGGATCCCTCGGCGGTGAGGTCCGGGTCCTCGTCTCACTCGAGCCGGACCTGCCGCCGATCCTCGCCGACAGCGGCGGGATCCAGCAGATCGTGATGAATTTCTGCGTCAACGCGCGCGACGCGATGGAAGGGCGGGGACGTCTTCAGATCCGGACCGGGCGCGAGGCCGACTCGGTCGTGCTCGAAGTGGAGGACACGGGCCCCGGTGTTCCCGAATCGATCCGAGGGCGGATCTTCGAGCCTTTCTTCACGACGAAGAAAGAGCGCGGCACCGGCCTCGGGCTGTCGGTGGTCTACGGGCTGGTCAAGAATTATGGCGGAACCGTGCGCGTCGGGGACGCCGACGCCGTCGGCGCCCGGTTCACGGTTGAACTGCCCGCTCTCCTTTCCTGACCCGCGTCTCCATCACCTGGCCATGAGGAGTGTGACCGTGTGGGCGTCCGCGTTCGCGGCGACCAGGTCGGTTCGCCCGTTGCCGTCGAAGTCGGCGAGCTGCAGCCGCCAGAACTCTTCGCCGATCGGCACCGTGACGGTGCGCGAGGCAGAGAGACCGCCGGGGCCGCCGAAGGCGACCGTGGCATCGCGGCTGCCGGCGTTGGCTGTGACCGCGTCGGCGACTCCGTCCCCGTCCACGTCGCCCGTCGCGACGTCTGCCGAACCCCGGCCGGCGGCGATCCTGCCCCCGAGCCGGAAAATCCCGCGGCCGTCGCCGAGCAGGAAGGTCAGGCCATCGCCGCTCGCGTCGGTGATCTGCCCCGAGTAGTTCGCGACGACGAGGTCCGGCTTTCCGTCGCCGTTGACATCCGCGACGGCAACGGCGAAGGGGGAGGGGCCCGCGGGGATCGGCGGCCGTTCGGAACCGTGGAAGCCGCCGCGGCCGTCGCCGAAGAGGACGGTGACCGCTCTCTCCACCATGTTCGGCATCACGAGGTCGCACCGGCCGTCGCCGTCGAGGTCCCGGGCCCGGACGTTTCGATAGGGCTTGCGTCCGGCTTCGATCGCGACGCCGGGAGCGGCAAACCCGCCTTTCCCGTTCCCGAGGAGCACCGTCAACCGGTTTTCCTCCCAGCTGTCGATCACGAGGTCGAGGAACCCATCGCCGTTGAAGTCGCAGGAATCCACCGTGTGCGGGTGCGGGCGGCTCCGGACCGCCAGGGGGGAGCCGGGCGCCGGCCGGAATCCGCCGCGGCCGTCTCCCAGCAGGATGGTGACCCTGGGGACGCCGTGATTGGCGATGGCGAGATCGAGATTCCCGTCGCGGTTGAAGTCGGCGACGGCGATCTCCGTCGGATCCGGTCCCGCGGCGTACGAACCGGCGCGCTGGAGGCCGCCATGCCCGTCCCCGAGGAACACCGTCACGTCGCCGGCGCCGCCGCTTCCGACGACCAGATCGAGCTTCCCATCGCGGTTGAAGTCGCCGGCGGCGAGCGCGGCGGGCTTCCTGTTCTCTCCGAGAGGGATGACCCGCTTCGCGCCGAACGGCGAGGATCGTCCGGACGGGGACGCGATCGACAGGAGCAGGGGAAGGAGCGGGAATGCCATCGTTCTCCGCATGCTCGGGAGACGCACGCGCTGTCTCGATCGTTAACCCGTCTGCTACGATTGAGAAATGGAAACCCCATTCCGGAGGTCGCTCCTGCTGGCCCTGACGGCGGCCTCGGCGCTTCTCGGGGCGGCGCCCGCCGAGAAGCGCGCCGTCCTCCCGTTCATCGCGGACGACTATCCGAGAGCGCTCGCCGAGGCTCGCGCGAAACATCTTCCGATCTTCGCCGAGGCCTGGGCGCCCTGGTGACACACGTGCCGATCGATGAGGGCCTTCGTCTTCACCGACAGGGCGCTCGCGCGGCGCGCCGGACAGTTTGTCTGGCTCTCGATTGACACGGAAAGGCCCGGGAACGCCCCGTTCCTGACGAAATACCCCGTGGAGGCCTGGCCCTCCTTCTTCGTTCTCGATTCGGAGTCCGGCAGGGCGGTCTTGCGGTGGGTCGGCGGCGCGACGGTCGGACAGGTCCAGAAGATCCTGGAGGACGGCGGTGCGGCCGTGCGCGGGAAAGGCAGGGGCGTCGAGGAGATCCTGGCGCGCGCCGACTCGTTGTACGGCCAGGGGAAGAACGCGGAAGCGGTCGTCCAGTACCGCGACGCGCTCGAACGCGCGCCCGCGAAGTGGCCGCGCTACGGGAGGGCGGTCGAGTCTCTGCTCTTCGCCCTGCAGAGGGTCCACGACGAGAAGAGATGCGCCGAGACTGCCCGGGAGGCTTTTCCGAGACTCGCCCGGACCTCGTCGGCCGCCAACGTCGCGGGAAGCGGGCTCGATTGCGCCGTGAAGTTGAAGCCGGAGGACCCCGCGAGAGCGCAACTCGTCGCGGCGCTCGCAGCAGACGCCCGCGAGGTCCTGTCGTCGCCGCGGAGAGACATCGCGGCCGACGACATCTCCTCCGTCTATGAGTCGCTCGCCTCTGAGCGCGAGGCCGCCCAAGACGAGGAGGGGAAGAAGAGAGTGCTTTCCGAAAGGGCTGCCTTCTTGGAAGGGCAAGCCGCGCGGGCGAAGAGCCCGGATGCCCGGGCGGTCTTCGACTCGCATCGCCTCGAGACCTATCTCGAACTGGGCGAGCCCGAGCGCGCGATCCCGATGCTCGAGGCCTCCGAACGCGACCTGCCCGACGACTACAACCCGCCCGCCCGCCTGGCGGTCGCCTACAAGGCCGCCCGGCGCTACGACGAGGCCCTGGCGGCCTCCGACCGCGCGTTGTCGAGGGCCTACGGGCCGAGGAAGATCGGGATCCTGCTGACCCGCGCCGATATCCATGCCGCCAAAGGAGACCGGGCGTCCGCGAGAAGGACGCTGGAAGAGACGCTGGAGTACGCTCAGTCGCTCCCGGCCGGCCAGCGCTCGGAGAAGACGATCGCAACGGTGAAGAAGAAACTGGAAGCGATGCCGTAGCCGGGGCTCGGATTTCCGGCGTGGGCTCCAGGCTTTGTCTCTCGGAACTGGAAACCTGAACCTTCGAACAGGGGTCCCCCGGGACTCCAACAGGACTATCCTAGACAGGGGACAGGGAAGGGGAAGGCCGATGCCCGATCCATCCGATACGTGGAGTCTCTCGGAAGAGCAGCTCCTTCATATCGGCCGCAATGCCCTCTGGCTCGAGAAATATCGCGAGGCCTATGAGGCCCTCTCGGAGTACTGCGACCGCCTCAAGAAGCGTCACAGGTGGATCCCTCCGGCGACTCTCGCGTGCTACGGTCTGGCCGTCGGATACGCGGAGAACGTCCGCGAGGGGACCAACATCTGCCTGGAGGCTTTCTCACAGGACCGGCACAACGCCAACATCCACTTCTGCCTCGCGCGGCTCTACGTCCTCGCGGGCTCGAAGAGGAACGCGATCGAGGTCATCACACAGGGACTTCGCCTCTCTCGGGGCCATCGCGGATTGAATGCGCTGCGCAAGGCGCTGGGGGTCCGCCAGTCCCTTCCCATCCCATTTCTGTCGCGCCAGAATGCGGTCAACGTCCGGCTGGGGCGGGCCCTCCGGAAGCTCAAAGGAAACTCGACCGCCTGAGGAGTCCGGGTGGAAGCCGTTGGTGGAATCCGGAAACTCGGACTGGCGTGTCAGCTCACCGGCCTGAGCGCGGCGAGCCACCGCTCGAACGCCTCCCGGTCATTCCCCTTCAAGCGCCGCAGGACTCCTTCCGAATGGGAAGAGAGAACTTTCGGGTCGTCGAACGGCAGGCGGGTATACATCTTCCCGCCGGGCTCGTGACACGGAGAGCAGTGGGCCTGGACGATCGGCCGGATCTCGGTCGCGAAGAGGTCGGGGACTGACGTCGGCGTCGGCGGCACCGATGGAGCTTCCGGGGTCGGAGGAATCGCGGGACTCGGCGTGACCGGGAGGCGCGCCGCCCTCCCGGAACCGCTTCCCCCGCACTCCCTGGCCTGCAGGAGGGACGCAAGAAGCAGCAGCGGGACGGCGGCCGCGAGCCGTGTCATCGGGTTTCCTCACTTCCGGACATGAACGGAATCCCGGCCGCCGACTCTCCGTCTCACTTGACGCCGAGCAGCTCCACTTCGAAAAGGAGCGTGGCGTTGGGCGGAATGACGCCGCCCGCTCCGCGCGCCCCGTAGCCGAGCGATGGCGGAATCAGGAGATTTCGCTTGCCGCCGACCTTCATGGTCGCGACCCCCTCGTCCCACCCCTTGATGACCATTCCCTGTCCGAGCGCGAACTCGAAGGGCTGGCCGCGATCCACGGAGCTGTCGAACTTCTTGCCTTTCGCGCCGTTCTCCCAAAGCCAGCCGGTGTAGTGCATCACGCAGGTCTGCCCGGTCCTGGGCTGGGCGCCGGTGCCGACCTTCACGTCCTCGTACTGCAGTCCGGTGGGTGATTTCTGCATCTTCGAGCTTCCCTCCTTGCCTCCGCCGGATCCGGTCTTGCCCTTCTCGTCGGCCGATGCGGGGAGGGCAGCGAGCGCGATCGCCGCGGCCGCCGCGAAAAGCCATGCTGTCCTCTTCATGAGCCCATCTCCTTCGTTTCGGGTTGCAGGTTCAGGTTCGGGGAGAGAATATCGTCTTTCGTCCAATGCGCATAGCCTCTCGGGCGGGGAACCACGAGCGATGATCGCGGCCGAGTACCGGGACGAGGCGCTCCGGCAGTTCCGCGGCTTGAAGAGGGTCGCCGACCGCGCGCTGGCGCAGACCTCCGATGGCGATTTCTTCGCGGCGCTCGACCCCGAGTCCAACAGCATCGCCCTCATCGTCAAGCACCTGGCGGGCAACATGCGCTCGCGCTGGACCGATTTCCTGACGAGCGACGGAGAAAAACCGGATCGGAATCGAGATTCCGAGTTCGTCATCGAGGCGGGCGACACCCGCGAAAGTCTCGAGCGCCGCTGGCAAGAAGGCTGGGAGCTTCTCCAGTCGGCCGTCGCGCCGCTGTCGGAGGAGGATTTCGGGAAGACCGTGCTCATCCGCGGCCAGTCCCATTCGGTCCTGCGCGCGATCAACCTGCAGATCGGGCACTACGCCTATCACGTCGGGCAGCTCATCTTCCTCGCGAAGCACTTCGCGGGGAGCCGCTGGCAGTCTCTCTCCGTCCCGCGCGGCCAGTCCGAGCAATACAACGTCCGGAAGCGCGCGCCTTAGGGTCTCAGGGGAGGAAGCCGTCCCTCATTTCGCGAGGCCCCGGCGATCCTCTCGGAAGCAGCCCCTCACCGTCCAGGCGTCGGGCCTCGTGAAGGCGTCGGCTCTCAGTCTTCCCCGGGCACGACCGTGATCACGCCGTTCATGGGCGTGCCGAAGTTGCCGGTGGTGTCCTGGATCCCTCCGTCCGGGCCGGGGGCTACGGGCTGATGGTCGTCGTCGAGATGCGAGTGGAAGCGGCAGTAGTAAGCCCAGAGGCCGGGCCTCGTGAAGTGCAGCGTCAAGGTCCCGGGATTGCCGCCGTTGTTGTCGGTGCCCGGGATCACGATGTCCGTGCCGTTGTTCCCGGCCGTATTGAAGAAGTCGTTGCTCACCACCGTGTGATCGTCGGTGTCCATGTTGGTCTACTGGACGAAGTCGCCGCTGCGGATCGTGAGCCCGAACGGCGTGAAGCGATCCTCTCCGGGGATGATGACCTGCTTGTGGATGCGTGGTCCTCGGCCTTCGGCCCGCGTCAACGCCGCGGCGCCGATGCCGAGCACGAGGAATGCGAGCGCGAATACTCCGGGCCGGATCGAGCGATACGTTTTCATCGTAGACCTCCTTGAAAGGTTTCGGACCTGGACTTGCCGGGGGGCTTGTCCTCTCCGGATCACAGATCCGGGGTTAGCAAGCAGGCGGCCAGCGGGCTTTTTGAATCAAGAAGGGATTAAGCCGCTCACCGCAGCCCGCCCCGGGCTGGACCAATGTCCAAGAGACAGCGGCGAGCGAATCGGGTAAGGTATCCGGGAACGACAGGAAACAATCGCGCGCTCTGCCTCTTTGCACTTGTGGAGGGGAAAAGGGTGACAAACAAACCGGAGCATCAACCGGAGCCGTGGTCGCAGAATGGACGTTACATCCTGGACGCGAGCGGCTGGACGCTGGCGAGTACGCGTTTCCCGGCGGACGCGCGGCGCATCGTCGCCGCGATCAACGCGGTCCAGGGGATACCGACGGACGCGCTCGAGTCCTGGGTCGTCAATGTCGTCGGCGAGCCCTCAGGCGCCGAGAAGCCCGGCGGGGCCGTCGAGGGTGAACGGCGCCACGGCGAGCGACGGCGAGGCGAGCGCCGCGCCTTGCGTCCCCAGATCCGGATCTTCGGCTCGGAACCCGAAATACTGGAAAACGAGAGCTGACCCAGGCTCTCCCGAGCGCCAGACGGGGAACCGAGGACGGGGGGAACTCAGGCTGCCGTTGCCGGAAACCCCTTTGAGCATGCGGATCGCGACTCCGGCCGTTGGAGTCGTCGGTCCAGAGCACTCGGGCCGCCGTCGCCGATATGGACGTTGACTTCCTCTTCGACGGGCCTCCCGACGCGCTGCTGACTCTCGTGCTGGCGCACGGGGCGGGGGCGCCGATGCGCTCGGCGTTCCTTGCTGCGGTCGCGCGCGGCGTGGCGGCCGGCGGATCGCGCGTCGCCCGCTTCGAGTTTCCTTACATGCGGGCGCGCCGGGCGGGCGGGCCCCGCGGCGCCCCCGACCGGGAACCGGTCCTTCGCGAAAGCTGGCTGTCCGCGATCGCGGCTCTCGGGGGCGGGAGGCGGCTCGCGATCGGCGGCAAGTCGCTCGGCGGGCGCATCGCGAGCATGGTCGCCGACGAGGCCGGCGTCCGCGGCCTCGTCTGCCTGGGCTATCCCTTTCACCCGCCGGGAAAGCCCGAGCGGCTCCGCACGAAGCACCTGGAGACGCTCACGACTCCGGCGTTGATCGTGCAGGGGACGCGCGACCAGTTCGGCTCGCGCGAGGACGTCGC
>Ga0153915_10001841_pt1 | contig 19489 bp, 16 predicted proteins | sample Opewatmetagenome_2_FD_107003 | JGI IMG/M metagenome (GOLD analysis project Ga0153915, IMG submission 107003) | Freshwater wetland microbial communities from Ohio, USA - Open water 3 Core 3 Depth 3 metaG | ecosystem: Environmental > Aquatic > Freshwater > Wetlands | place: USA: Ohio, Lake Erie...
CCCGTCCTTGGTGTCTTCGAGAAGGATGCCCTGCTCGAGAAGTTCGCGGCGTAGCCGGTCCGCCAGCGCAAAGTCTTTTTCGGCCCGGGCTTTTTCCCGGCGCTCGATCAGCTCCCTTTGTTCAGCCGTAATCTCTGGCAGTTCGGATTCGCGCGCCACATTGACTAGCGGCTGCTTCACGCCGGACTTGATGCTCAACGGGCCTTCTACCTTTACGGTCTCGCTTTTTTGGGGGTTAATGACTCCCAAGACTCCATTTATAGAGCTCATGAATAGATCGACTTTCTGGGCGTCCTGGCTTCTAAACTGGCCCCGGGCAATGGCCACGTTGACTTTCTTGATCAAGTTGAAAAGGGCGGTCATGGCCTTGGAGATGTTGAGGTCATCGCTCAACCCGGCCGCAAACCGCTGTTCGGCTTCGCCGAGGATGCGGGCGGCTTGGGGAGTCTCTCCTTCCGGGTAAAGGCCGTACCGGATCTGGCCGGCAAACACGTCGATCCTTTCCAGCGCGGTCTCGGCCTCCTCGAGCGCCTTGAAGGTGAAGTTCAGTGTTTTCCGGTAATGGGTAGAGAGGAGGAGATAGCGGAGAGCCGCCGGGTTGTTTTTGATCCTGAGGATTTCCGGGATCGAGATCGTGTTTCCTTTGGACTTCGACATCTTCTCGCCGTCCCGGACAAGGTGATGGCAGTGGAGCCAAAAGTTGACGAACTTTTTCCCCCAAGCGGACTCCGATTGGGCGATCTCGTTTTCATGATGGGGAAAGATGTTGTCCACACCACCGCAGTGGATGTCGAAAGATTCGCCCAGGTACTTGGAGCTCATCGCCGAGCATTCGATGTGCCAACCCGGCCGGCCGGGCCCGATCTCCGTTTCCCAGAATGGCTCGCCCTCTTTTTTCGCTTTCCACAGGACAAAATCATGGACGCTTTCCTTCTCGTATTCGTCTACGTCCACCCTTTGCCCCGGTTGGAGCTCCTCCAGGCTGATCTTGGAGAGCCGCCCGTAAGCCGGGAACTTGGCGATGCTGAAATAGACGGATCCATCCTTTTTATAGGCATAACCCTTTTGGATGAGGCGCTTGACGATAGCCACCATCTCCGGGATGTGTTCGGTCGCCCGCGGATAGACGTCAGCGGGGGCAATGTTCAGGGTCTTGAGGTCGGCGAAGAAAGCATCAATGTACTTCCGGGTATACTCCGCAAGGCTGAGGCCCTGGGCCTTGGCCCCCTTGATCGTCTTGTCGTCTATGTCTGTGATGTTCATGACATGAGTAACCTTGCAGCCCATGAACTGCAGAAACCTCTTCAGGAGGTCTTCGAAAACGTAGGCCCGGAAGTTCCCCACATGGGCGAAATCGTAGACCGTCGGGCCGCAGGTATAGAGCTTGACCTCCCCCGAGGTGATCGGAACAAAAGCCTCCTTTTTCCCGGTCAGCGTGTTAAAAAAAATGATCACCCCTGAATACTAATAAGAACGTCTTCGGGAGTCAATATTTCTCAAGGGAGCGGTCGCCAGAGCGTTCCGAGGACGGACTCCGGGTAGGGCAAGCGACGACCTCCGGAAAGGTTGACCAGGCCCTCTTTTTATGTCATAATTCGACCCTTCCTAGGAGGAAAATTGCCCCCGAAAATCAATCTGGGAATCCGGCGTGAGGATAAGAACCCCTGGGAGCGGCGCGTCCCCTTGATCCCGGTTCATGCCCGCGAGCTGCTTCGGCAGATCCCTTTGGAGATCACCCTCCAACCCTCTCCGATCCGGGTGTTTTCAGATGAGGATTTTCGGAGGGAAGGGGTCAGCGTCTCTGAAGACCTCTCGCCATGCTCCATCGTTCTTGCGGTTAAAGAGATCCCCATAGATTTCTTTCTGGATGAGCGGGCCTATGTGTTTTTCTCCCATACGATCAAAGGGCAGGCCCACAACATGCCCATGTTGAAGCAGCTGATCGAGCGGAGGGCCACCTTGATCGATTATGAGAGGATCGTTAACGAGAAGGGCCGCCGGCTGGTCTTCTTCGGCCGCCAGGCCGGATTGGCCGGCATGATCGATACGCTCTGGGCGCTGGGGCGGCGGCTTAAGCAGGAGGGAACGAAAAGCCCCTTTGCGGCGATCCTGCAGACCATAAAATATTCCAGCCTGGTCGAGGCCAAGGAAGCGATCCAGAAGGTGGGCTGGGAAATCCACAACCATGGCCTTCGCCCCTCTCTGGTTCCGCTTGTTTTCGGGTTCACAGGCTACGGCCACGTATCCCAGGGAGCCCAGGAGATCTTCGATCTCCTGCCATTCGAAGAGGTGGAGCCGGGCCGGGTCAAGGACCTTTTTGAGAAGAAACATTACTCGGAGAAAAAGGTCTACAAGTCGGTCTTTAAAGAAGAGGACCTCGTCGTGCCCAAGCGCGGTCGGCCGGCATTCAACCTCCAGGACTATTATCACAATCCCCAATACTACCGGCCGGTGCTCGAGGGCTTTCTTCCCTATCTTACGGTCCTCATCAATGCCATTTACTGGGCGCCGCAGTATCCACGCTTTGTCACCAAAAAAGCATTGGGGAAGCTGTGGAAGGGGACACAGCCTCCGAGGCTCCGGGTCATCGGCGACATCACCTGCGATATAGATGGCAGCATAGAATGCACCGTCAAGAGCACGGATCCGGCCCACCCCGTATTCACCTATGACGTCGAGAAGGATAAGGCCGTGAACGGGTTTAGCGGCAAGGGCCCGACGGTGATGGCCGTGGATAACTTGCCGGCCGAGATCGCCCTCGAATCTTCGATCTTTTTCAGCCAAACCCTGATGCCTTTCATCCCTGGCCTGGTCGGGGCCGATTACCGCGCAGATTTCAACCGCTGCGGCCTCCCTCCGGAGCTCAAGAAGGCGACCATCCTTTTCCGGGGAGAATTCACCCCGGACTACGAATACATGCGCGAATTCATTTTCCCCCCAAAAAGGAGTCATCCATGAAGAAGATCTTGATCCTGGGCGCAGGTCTAGTCGCCCGGCCGCTGGTCAGGTATCTCCTCGATCAGCCCGATTTCCGGGTTGAGGTCGCCAGCCGGACGGTCAGCAAAGCGGAAAAGCTCATCGAAGGCCACCCCCGAGGCGTCGCCAAGGAGCTCAACCTGAAGAGCGAGGAAGCGCTGAAAAAAGAGGTGGCCGGCGCCGACCTCGTCATCAGCATGGTCCCTTACGCCTTCCACCCCAAAGTTGCCGAGCTTTGTATCGCCCACAAGAAGCAGATGGTCACCACGTCTTATGTCAGCGAGGCCATGAAGAAACTTGATGCCGACGCCCGCAAAGCCGGCATCATCATCCTCAACGAGCTGGGCCTCGACCCCGGCATCGACCATATGGAAGCGATGCGGGTGATCCATGAAATCCACGATAAGGGCGGCCAACTCAACGGCTTCATCTCCTTCTGCGGCGGACTGCCCGCGCCCGAGGCTAACACCAACCCGTTCGGCTATAAATTCTCCTGGAGTCCCACCGGCGTCCTCCTGGCCGGCAAGAATTCGGCCCGATATCTCCAGGACGGGAAAGAGGTCTTCATCCCCTCAGAGAAATTATTCGAGAGCTATTCCCTCCGGACGATCGAGGGGCTGGGGATCTTCGAGGGATATCCTAACAGGAACTCACTGCCCTATATCGGCCTTTATGGGGTGCCCGAGACCAAGACGATGCTGCGCGGGACCCTCCGTTACCTCGGCTGGTGCGAGACCATCCGGGTATTGGTCCGGCTCAATGTTTTCGACCAGGAAGAGAAGGACTGGACAGGCCTGACGTTGGCCGATTTTCTGCGCAAGCAGCTGGGTACCCGCGCCAAGGACGTCAAGAAGGCGGTCAGCGACCGGCTGGGGATATCTCCAGGCCTGGCCATCCTCCGCCGGCTCGAATGGCTTGGGCTCTTCAGCAATGAACCGTTGCCGCTGCAGAAAGGATCCGCCCTGGACGTTATGAGTGCCCTGATGACGAACAAGATGGCTTACCTTCCGGGGGAGAGAGACCTGATCGTTCTGCAGCACGAGTTCTTTGCCTCTTACCCCAAGATCGGCCGGGAGAAGATCGTTTCCACCTTGATCGATTACGGAATCCCGGGCGGCGATTCCTCGATGGCCAGGACAGTCGGACTGCCGCCTGCGATCGGCACCAGACTCATCCTCGAAGGCAAGATCAAGGAAACAGGTGTCCATATTCCCGTCAAGCCGGAGATCTATCTGCCGATCCTGGCTGAACTGAAGAACCTCAAGATCGCCTTCAAAGAAAAGAGGGAGAAGCTTTAGCCGCGCGTCCTGCTCGATAGCGCCAACCCTCTGAGGAGGCAAGGATGCTCAGACGACCTGCTGTAGCCGGATATTTCTATCCCAAAAAGCCTGAGGAATTAAGGTCCATGATCAGGGGTATGGTCGACCCCCGGGCGGATAAACAAAAGGCCCTGGCGGTCGTCTCCCCCCATGCCGGCCTCATCTATTCCGGGCCCGTTGCCGGAGCCGTCTATTCTTCCGTCGTGCTGCCGGACCGCTTTATCCTGCTCGGCCCGAGCCATAGGGGCCAAAGATCCGTCTTTGCGATTATGGACCGAGGATCGTGGAAGACGCCCCTGGGAGAGGTTCCCCTTGACGCCGGACTCGCCGAGTCGTTGCTTCGCTTCTCGTCTTTGGTTAGGGTAGAAGAGAGCGCCCACGAGGAGGAACATTCCCTTGAAGTCCAGCTGCCTTTTCTTCAGTTCCTGAAATCCGAATTCTCCATCGTCCCCCTCTGTGTATCCCCGGCTGCGGATTACGGCGCGCTGGAAGAGCTGGGGAAGGCTCTCGCCGCTGCCGTCCGCGGGTCCGACCGGGATATCCTGATCGTGGCCTCGACTGACATGAGCCACTATGTCAGCCAGGAGACTGCGAAAAAAAAGGATGCCTTGGCTATAGAGCGGATTGTGGCGCTCGACGCCCGCGGGCTTTATGAGGTCGTCCATGAGAAAGACATCAGCATGTGCGGGTTCCAACCGACGACGGCGGCCGTCCTGGCGGCCAAGGAACTTGGCGCCGTCCGCGCCGACCTCGTCCGGTATATGACTTCGGGTGAGGCTTCGGGCGATTTCGATCAGGTCGTCGGCTACGCCGGGCTGCGGATCGTTTGATTGAATTTTTTCCCCCATAATGCTATAAAAAAACCTCAAGGTTCGATGTCCCGGAATCTTATCCTCAGAAGCAAAGACAGGGTCGTCCTGAATGCCATCGTCGAAAACTACCTGAAGGTCGGCCAGCCGGTAAGCTCCGGCGCCATCGTCCAGAAGAGAGTGCTCCCTGATTCTCCGGCTACCATCCGCAACGTCATGGCCAAGCTCGAAGAAATGGGGTACCTAAGCCAACCGCACACGTCGGCCGGACGCGTGCCTACGGACAAGGGGTTGAGATTCTATGTCAACAGCCTGTTCGATAAAACCCTTTTCTCCGGTGAACCGGCCGTGCTCGAATCTTCATCCCTGGCCCTCGAAAGGGGGGACTTCGCGTCCTTCCTCACCCAGGTCACCCAACTCTTGGCCGAGCAATCCGACAACCTCGGGTTTGTCATCTCGCCGCGCATCTCCAAGATGAACTTCCACCACCTCCGCCTTATCAAGGTTTCCGAGGAAAAGGTCATGATCATCCTGATGACCACGTTCAACCTTGTCCTGACCGAGATTGTCGAGTCCCATCACCACTACGCCCAGGTCGAGCTGGACAAGGCCTCGCAGTACCTGAACAAGCACTTCCGGGGAAAGAACCTGACCTTCGTGCATGATTACCTCCTCAAGGAGCTGCCCCGCTACAGGCTGAGCTATGAAGACGAGGTCAACAAGTTGACCGCTCTGCTCCAGGACTACATCCTTCAGGAAGAAAAAGAGAGTCAGATCTATCTCCGCGGGACTTCCCGGCTGCTGGACAAAGCCGACCTGTTCAATATGGACCGGCTGAAATCGCTCTTCCGGAATTTCGAGGAGAAGGTGAAGCTGGCCAAACTGCTCTCTGATTTCATCAGTCTGGACCGGGTTAAAGTCCTGATCGGAGCGGAATCGAATATCCCGGACATCTCCGACTGCGCCCTTGTCCTGTCCCATTACGGCTATAACAACCAGATCCTGGGGACTCTGGGGATCATCGGGCCGAAGAGGATCCCTTACCGGAAGATCATCCCGCTGGTCGACCGTGTGGCCAAGAGACTCAGCCAGACGATCAGCCAAAGCCAATAGAGAGGTCCGCCATGTCGCTAGACGATTTCGAAGAGAACGACAAGAAGAAACCCGTCGACGAGATCGACGGCCTCGAGGAATCCACTGACGAGGTCGAATACGAGGCCATCAAAGAAGGGGAGGAGTTCGCCAAAAAGCCGGACAGCGTGGGCGCCGGGCCGCACGGAGAAGAAGAAAAGGGGCTCAAGCCAAAGCTCAAGAAAAAGGAGGCGGAGATCAAGGCTCTCAAAAAGGACCTCGACGAGCTCAAGGACAAGTACCTGAGAGCGCTGGCCGATATGGAGAACCTGCGCAAGCGCTTCGACCGGGAACGCGCCGAATACATCCAGTATGGGCTGAGCGAATTTTTGCGGGAGGCCCTGGTCGTTCTGGACAATCTTGAGAGGGCCCTCAAAAACAAGGACCAGTCGGATGGCCGGAGCTTCCGGGAAGGGGTCGAGATGATCTACCGCCAGTTCGAGGACGTTCTCCGGAAGAAGGGCGTCCGGCCGATCGAGCCCGTCGACCAGAAATTCGACCCTGCCGTCCAGCAGGCCGTTCTGATCGAGGAGTCAGACAAGGTCGAAGAGCCCGAGGTTGCCGAGGTGCTTCAGCGCGGCTACTGGATCCAGGACCGGCTGCTCCGTCCCGCCATGGTCAAGGTCCTGGTGCCCAGAAAAAGAGAAGGCGCATGAGCCGGGTCATCGGGATCGATCTGGGAACGACCTTCTCCTGCATCGCTCATTTGGAGGGAAACGAGCCCGTCGTCATCCGCAACCTGGAGGGCCAGGCGACGACGCCATCGGTCGTCAGCTTCACCTCTTCCGGAGAGCGCCTCGTGGGGAACCTGGCGCTGCGACAGTCGATTACCAACCCCGAGAAAACCGTCTTTGCCGTAAAACGCCTCATCGGCAGAAAGTATGACTCCTTCGAGGTCCAAGCCGCCCTGACAAAGATGCCCTACCGGCTGGCGAGCGCTCCGAACGGGGATGTCGTTGTGGTCGTCGAAGGGCGCGAGATCACTCCCCAGGAGATCTCGAGCATGATCCTGGCCTATCTCAAGCAGTGCGCCGAGGCTTTTTTTGGCGAACCCGTCACGGAGGCGGTCATCACCGTCCCCGCCCATTTCAATGACCACCAAAGGCAGGCGACCAAGGACGCGGCCCAAATCGCCGGGTTGGAAGTCCTCCGGGTCATCAACGAGCCCACGGCCGCCAGCTTGGCCTATGGCCTCGAGACCCGTCCCAACGCCAAAGTCGCCGTTTTTGACATGGGAGGGGGGACGTTCGATATCACCATCCTGGAGATCCAGGACGGAGTTTTTCACGTCCTGGCGACAAACGGCGACTCCTACCTTGGGGGTGAGGATTTCGACAACGGCATCGTCGAATGGCTGATCGAGGATTTCAAGCGGGAGCATGGCATCGACCTGCTCCAGGACAGGCTGGCGCTGCAGAGGATCAAGGAAGCCGCCGAACGGGCGAAACGGGAACTCTCCTTCACTCTGGAGAGCGATATCAACCTGCCCTTCATCTCCTCGGGCGGAACAGGGTCCGGCCACATCAACAAGAAGCTCACGCGGCGGCAGCTCGAAGAACTGACCGGCGGCCTTGTCAAAAACACCATTCCCTTGATCGAGCAGGCGTTGGCTGACGCTCATCTGGAGCCTGAGGCGATCCAGGAGATTCTCCTGGTGGGAGGACAGACCCGGATGCCTCTCCTCCGTAAGACGATCGCCGATTTCTTCCTCCGCCAGCCGCGCGAAGGCATCAACCCCGACGAAATCGTGGCCATGGGGGCCGCCGTTCAATCGGCGATACTCAAAGGAAAGCGGACCGAACTCATCCTTCTGCTGGATGTCACGCCTTTCTCGCTGGGAATTGAGACGGAGGAAGATACCTTCCAGAGGATCATCGAGAGGAACACCACCATCCCGACCCGTAAGACGATGCCGTTCACGACAGTCGAGGACAATCAGGTCCGGGTGACTGTCCATGTTCTCCAGGGCGAGTACCTCCAGGCTTCGAAGAACAAGTCCCTGGCCCGCTTTGACCTTGTCGGGATCCATCCGGCGCCCGCTGGGATGCCCCAGATAGACGTCACTTTCGAGATCGACGCAGACGGCCTGTTAAGGGTTTCAGCCAGTGACGTGGCAACGGGAATGAACCAAGAGGTCCAAGTCCGGCCATCGGCGGGCCTGAGCAGGGGGGAGATCGACGACATCATCGAGAGAAACCGGATGCGGCCTTAGCGCCGATTGGATCAGATGACCAAGAGAGATTATTATGAGGTCCTGGGGGTAGGCAGGGAGGCCTCCGGCGAGGAGGTCAAAAGGGCCTACCGGCAGCTTGCCCTGAAGCACCATCCCGACCGCAATCCAGGCAACAAGGAGGCTGAGGAGAGGTTCAAGGAAGCCGCCGAGGCTTACTCCGTCCTGGGGGACCAGGAGAAGAGGGCGACTTACGACCGCTTCGGCTTGGACGGGTTGAGGGGGGAGGGCTTCACCGGCTTTTCCGGGTTCGACGCGTCGATTTTCGAGGATTTTGAGGATATCCTGGGAAGCTTTTTCGGGTTCGGGGATATTTTCGGAGGCCGGAGCCGCGGCCGAAGGTCTCATCCTCAGCGCGGAAGGGACTTGGCCCTGGAGTTCGAGGTCAGTCTGGAGCAGGCGGCCTCGGGAATCGAGAAAGAAATCAACCTAAGCCGGGCGGAACACTGCCCGGAATGCCGCGGCACCGGCATTACCCCGGGTACAAACAAAACCGCGTGCCCGACCTGCCAAGGCCGTGGACAGATCCGCTACCAGCAGGGTTTTTTCGCCGTCTCCCGCCCCTGTTCCCATTGCCACGGGGCAGGCGAGATCATAACCTCCCCCTGCCGTCATTGCCGTGGGTCAGGACTCATAAAACAGAAGGGGAAGATTACGGTCAGGATTCCGGCCGGGATCGAAGACGGCAATCGGCTGCGGATAGAGGGACAGGGGGAGGCCGGGGATGCGGGAGCTGACCCGGGAGACCTTTATGTCCTGGTCCGCGTGGCCAAGCATCCCTTTTTCGAGAGACAGGACAATAACCTATTTTGTCAGGTTCCCGTTTCCATTTCGCAGGCGGCCCTGGGAGCTTCGATCGAGGTGTCCGGACTCGATCACAATACGGAGGTGATGAAGATCCCGCCGGGCACCCAGACAGGAGCCGTATTCCGTTTGAGAGGGCTGGGGATCAAAGATTTGCGCAGCCACCACAAGGGGGATCTGTTCGTCAAGGTGCAGGTGCAGACTCCCGAGAACCTGAGCAAGGAGGAAAAGGCTCTCCTGCGGCGGCTGGCCGAGCTCCGCGGCGAGGACCTGGACAAGACCGACCGAAGCGTGATCGACAAACTTAAGAATATGGTGCATTAGAGAGCGGATTGACTTCGAACCATTTTCTCGTCAAGCAAAGGAACCTGCGCCCGCCGCACGCTCTGGTCGACGAAGACGAGCACCATCATCTCAGCAACGTGCTCAGAGTGATCCCAGGCAGGGAAGTCTGGCTGGTGGATGAGCAGGGGAGTACCTACAGGGCCGAGGTGGAGGAAGTCCGCAGGCACCAAACCCGGCTCTTGATCCTCGAGAAAAGGGAGGCAAGGGCCGACAAGCTCCGGCTTGTCCTGGCCCAGGCCCTGATCAAGCCTAAGAACATGGACCTGGTCATCCAGAAGGCGACAGAGCTGGGGGTCGGAGAGATCATCCCTGTTGAGGCCGCCCGGTCTGTGGTCAGGCTGAGCGAGAGAGAGGCGGGCAAGCTGGAAAGATGGCGCAAGATAGCGGCCGAGGCGTCCAAGCAGAGTCGGCGTTCTATCCTTCCCGTCATCCAAGAGCCTCGGGCCTTTCTCCGCTTTCTGCAGGCCAGAGACGAACACAGAAAGCTCATCCTCTGTGAAGCCGGGGGGGTGAATCTGCGGGAGATCCTGGATTCTGGGCCTGCCCGGCAGGGAGTCCCTGAAGGCGCCACTGTGGTCGTCCTCGTCGGGCCCGAAGGAGGCTTCACGCCGGAAGAGCAAGTGCTGGCGATAGGGAGGGGCTTTGAAGCGGTCAGCCTGGGAAGTCGCCTGCTGAGGTCGGAGACGGCCGCCCTGGCCGCCTTGGCGGCGATCTCGATTTTCTGGGATTTCTAACCATGTTTTTGCAGGGACAGAAGGTCGGCAAATACGAAATCATCCGCTCGCTGGGAAGCGGAGGATTCGGCTCTGTCTACCTGGCTCGGGACACCTGGCTGGATATCAAAGTCGCCATCAAGGTCCCCCATAAGCAATCGTCCGAGCTCTTCAAGCTGCTCAAGGAGCCGCGCCTCCAGGCCGCGCTCAACCATCCCAATATCGTCCGTATGATCGCCGCTGAGAAAGAGAACAAGATCTTTTTTATGGTCATGGAATATATCAAGGGCAAGACCTTGGAGAGACTGCTGGAGAAGGAGAAGGTTTTGGACTGCGATAAGGCCGTCGCTTTTATCAAGCAGATCGGCCACGGAGTGGAACACGCCCACAAGAACAAGATCATCCACCGGGACCTGCGGCCGTCCAATATCCTAGTCTCCGAGGACGGGACGGCCAAGATCACGGATTTCGGGACTTCGGCCTGGTTGAACAATGTCGCCTACGCCTCCACCAGGATCGGCAGCCCGCCCTATATGGCTCCCGAGCAGTTCCTGGGCAAGGCGGGGTATCAATCGGATATCTATTCGCTGGGCTGCATCTTCTATGAGATGATCGTCGGCCGGCCGCCCATTTTCGACCCCGATCCCTTCAAGATCCTGGAAAAGGCGCAGCAGGGAAAGATCACACCGCCGCGGATGCGGAACAACCGCATCCCGCGCGATATCGACGAGATCATCATGAAATGCCTGGCCTCCAAGGTCGAGGACCGCTATCAGAGGCCGGCGGAGTTCATCCATGCTCTGGCGCTGCTCAAGAAAAAAGAAGAAAAGACGACCGAGCTCGAGGATATGCTGATCCGGATCCACGCCAGGGACCAGACCAGGGGTGAGCTCTGCTGGAATTGCCGTCGGCCCCTTCCCCTCAAAAGCCGGCGCTGCCCCCATTGCGGTGAGACAATCTAACCTCTAAGGGCGATTGACTTTAAAAGCGAGGTTCGGATAACATGGGAAGGGCCGTTCCGATACGTCAGAGAGATGGAAAGGAACCCATTGCTCACCCTGAGGCATCCTGAATGAGTCCCTTCAGCGAGAATGGAAAAGTGTGGATGAACGGCCAGCTCATTGCCTGGAAGGATGCCCGTATCCACATCGCCTCCCACGTCATCCATTACGGCAGCTCGCTGTTCGAGGGGTTTCGGGCCTACGAGACTCCCCGGGGAACGGCCGTCTTCCGTCTGGAAGCGCACCTCAAACGCCTCTTCAACTCCTGCAAAATGTACAGAATGGATGTCCCCTACACGATAGCGGAGTTCAACCAGGCCGTCCTCGAAACTGTCCGGGCCAACGGACTCAAGTCCTGTTACATCCGTCCGATTATCTACCGGGGGTACAATGCCCTGGGCGTCGACCCTTTTCCCAACCCTGTCGACTGCGCCATCCTGGTTTGGGACTGGGGCAAGTACCTGGGGGAGCAAGCCCTGGAGCAAGGCGTGGATGTCAAGGTCTCGACCTGGTGGCGTCTAGCCCCGAACACTCTTCCGGCCCTGGCCAAGTCCGGAGCCAACTATATGAACTCCCAGCTCATCAAAATGGAAGCCCTGCTTGACGGCTACGCCGAAGGCATCGCCCTTAATATCCGGGGGCACATCAGCGAGGGAAGCGGTGAGAATATCTTTCTTGTGCAGAATGGCGCGATCTACACGCCGCCCTTATCGTCCTCGGTGCTGCCCGGCATCACCCGGGATTCGGTGATCACGTTGATCCGGGAATTGGGGATGCGCCTGGTCGAGGAGACGATCCCGCGGGAGCAGCTCTACATCGCCGATGAAGTCTTCTTCACCGGCTCGGCGGCCGAGATCACGCCCATCCGTTCGATCGACAAGATCAGCATCGGGTCAGGCAGGCGCGGCCCCGTGGTTGAGAGGCTGCAACGGGCGTTTTTCGACACCATCAACGGCAAACGGGACGATACATATCATTGGCTGACCTTTATTTAAGTGAGGTGAAGAATGGAAGTCGATGAACTATTGAAAGTCGCTATTGAGAGGGATGCCTCCGACCTTCATCTCAAGGCCGGTAACCATCCCATCATCCGGGTCCATGGGACACTCATCCCTCTGACGGGATTTCCCAGGCTGACCTCGAAAGACACACAGGAGCTGGCCGACCAGCTGATGGCGGATTACCAGAAGGCGCAGCTCAAGGAGGAATTCGATATCGACCTCGCCTACAGCCTGCCCGGGTTCGGCCGATTCAGGGGGAGCATCTTTCAGCAGCGGGGGTCGACCGCCGTCGCCCTGCGGATCATCCCCTTGGAGGTCAAGACCGTCCGGGAGCTCCTTTTGCCGGAGGTCCTCGAGAAGATTTCCCTGCTCCAGCGAGGTCTTGTCCTCGTTACGGGAACGACCGGAAGCGGCAAGACCACGACCTTGGCGGCCATGATCGATTACATCAACACCCATCGCCGGGAGAACGTCATCACCATCGAGGACCCGATCGAGTACCTCCACAAAGACAAGAAGAGCTCCATCAGTCAGAGGGAGGTGGGGATGGATGTCACCACCTTCTCCCGGGGACTGCGGGCGACCCTGCGCGAGGACCCGGATGTCATCCTGGTCGGAGAGATGCGTGACTTGGATACCGTCGAGACGGCCATTCTGGCCGCCGAGACGGGACATCTTGTGTTCAGCACCCTGCACACTCTGGACGCGCCCGAGAGCATCAACCGCATCGTCGCCGTTTTCGCGCCGCACCATCAGAGGCAGGTGAGGCTGCAACTCGGCAGCATCCTCAAGGCCGTGATCTCCCAGAGGCTGATTCCCCGGATGGACGGGCAGGGCCGAGTCCCGGCCGTCGAGGTCATGATCAGCACGCCCTATATCCAGGAATGCGTCCAGGAGAAGGAAAAGACCGGGCTTATCCGCGATGCCATCGCCTCCGGCGTCTCCCAGTACGGCATGCAGACTTTCGCCCAATCCATCTTCCAGCTGTACCGGGATGGCTACATCTCCTTCGAGCAAGGCATGCGCTACTCCACGAATCCCGATAACTTCAAGCTCCGGGTCATGGGCATCCAGTCTACCCTGGATATCGCGCTCGAAGAGATGGAGCATGGGATGAGCAAAGTGGACAGAGAAGCGACGGAGGTCCCTGAAGAAGAGACCCAATGAGATCGCAGGAGATCCGGGAGGGTTTCCTCGACTTCTTCTCCCGGAAAAACCATAAGGTCGTCCCCAGCTCTTCGCTCCTCCCCAAGGACGACCCCTCCATACTCTGCACCAACGCCGGGATGAATCAGTTCAAGAACATCTTTCTTGGCCTGGAGAAAAGGAGTTACCGGCGGGCGGCCACCGTGCAGAAATGCCTTCGCGTCTCGGGTAAGCACAATGACCTGGAGCAGGTCGGCCGGACCAGCAAGCATCACACTTTTTTTGAGATGCTGGGGAATTTTTCCTTCGGCGATTACTTCAAGGAAGAGGCCATCGCCTTCGCCTGGGAGCTCGTCACCGAAGTCTTCCGTCTCCCCCCGGGCCGTCTTTATGCCACGATCTACGAGGACGACGAGGATGCCTATGGGATCTGGCGGCAGAAGATCGGCCTGGCCGACGAGAAGATCTTCCGCTTCGGCAAAAAAGACAACTTCTGGGCCATGGGGGACACGGGGCCCTGCGGACCCTGCTCCGAGATCCATTATGATGCCGTGCCCGACCTGGAGGAGGGTGACCCGTACCAGCTCATCGAGAAGGGCAGCGACCGGTTTGTTGAACTCTGGAACCTCGTCTTCATGCAGTTCTTCCAAGACGAAAAGGGGGTCCTGCATCCCCTCCCTTCTCCGTCGATCGATACGGGCATGGGGCTGGAGCGGACCGCGGCCGCCCTGCAGAAGAAAAGGAGCAACTTCGACACCGACCTCTTCCAGCCTTTGATCGCCCGGGTCTGCGACTTGTCTCAGCGGGAATACCCGGCCGATGAAACCGGCGACGTCTCCGTTAGGATCATCGCCGACCACATCAGGGCCATCACTTTCCTGGTCGGCGACGGGATCATGCCCTCGAACGAGGGGCGCGGTTATGTCTTGCGGCGCCTGATCCGCCGAGCTTTCCGGCAGGGCAACTTGCTGGGGATCGAAAAGCCTTTCCTCCACCAGTTGGTCGGCGCCGTGGCCGACATCATGAAGGATGCCTATCCCGAACTTATGAGTTCGGTCAACTACATCGCGCGTCTCTGCCTTTCCGAGGAAGAGAGGTTCGCTCTGACTCTTACTTCCGGGATCCGCTATTTCGATCAGTTCGTCGAAGAGGCCAAGAAGGCCGGGCGAAGCGACCTCGACGGTTCCGCCATCTTCAAACTCTATGACACTTTCGGGTTCCCCCTCGACCTGTCCATGGAGCTGGCCCAGGAACAGGGTTTGGGAGTCGACGAGCCGGGCTTCCTGGCCGAGTTGGAGAGGCAGAAAGAAAAGGCCCGTTCTTCCTGGAAGGGCGACGCCCGGCTCAAGGACCGGCGGGCTTACGAGAGTCTGCGGATGTTCCGCGTCCTCGGCTGCAGCCATGAGAGCGAGCATCTCGATGAAGCGGGAGTCCTGGCGATCGTCAAGGGAGGCCGGACGGTCAACTCGCTGCGGGCAGGGGAGGACGGCCAGGTCGTTCTTGACCGGACGCCTTTTTATGCTGAGGCCGGAGGCCAGGTCGGCGATTCCGGGCAGCTCAAGACCGCGCATTTCTCTGGGCTCGTCCATGGCGCCTTCTATCCACTTCCTGAGCTTATCGCCCACGAGGTCGAGGCTCTGAGCGGAGAGCTCCATGTCGGGGACAGGGTTGAGGCCACGGTGGATGGGGCCAGGAGGGAGGCCATCCGCAACAACCACTCTGCCACGCATCTTCTCCATGCTTCCCTTCGGCAGATCCTCGGCGACCATGTCAAGCAGTCCGGCTCCCTTGTCACGGCCGAACGGCTGCGCTTCGATTTCACGCATTTCTCCCCTCTTAGCAGGCAAGAGGTCCAGGAAATCGAGGAGTTGGTTAACAGGAAGATCCGGGAGGACCTGGTCGTGGAGACGCGGCTGACGACGCTCGAAGAGGGCATGAAGCAAGGGGCGATGGCCATCTTCGAGGAGAAATATGGCGAAAAGGTCCGTTTGGTCGCCCTCGGGGAGTTCAGCAAGGAGCTCTGCGGCGGTGTCCATGCCCGGAAGACAGGCGAGATCGGATTTTTCAAGATCATCTCTGAATCCTCGATTGCCGCCGGCCTGCGCCGGATCGAAGCGCTGACTGGTGAAGGGGCCCTCCGTTACACCCAGGAAGCCGATCAGCTTCTGGCCGAGGTCCAATCTGCGCTCAGCACCTCCCGCAAAGACATCCTCACGAACCTGGAGAAATGGCGCAAGGAACTCGAGGAAAGAGAGAAGGAGGTCAAGTCCCTCAGGCAGAAACTGGCCCAGATGAGAACTCAGGGGGGGGAAGGACGGGCCCGCAAAGTCAGCGGGATTTCCGTACTGGCCCAGCGGGTGGACGGGCTGACCATGGAGGAGCTCAGGACGACCGCCGACGCCATTAAACAGAGGCTTGGCTCAGGAGTCGTCATCTTGGGAGCGGAGGCGGAAGGGAAAGCGCTCTTGGTCATTTCAGTGAGCAAGGACCTTGTGGTCCGCCTCCCGGCCGACCTTCTCATCCGGGAGATCGCCCCGCTCATCGGAGGCGGAGGGGGAGGGAGGCCGGATTTCGCCCAGGCCGGCGGTAAAAAGAGCGAATTCCTTGACCAGGCCCTGGATAAAGGCCTTTCTGTTGTCGAGAAGCTGGCCCAAAAATCACCCTAAAAGGGGATTGCTAAAGAGCCGGATTTCTGGCAACATGGGGGAAAAGCGAATTTTTAGATGAGACATCCGGTCCCGAATCAACGACTGCTCGCCATGGCTATCGCGGGCGTTTTTCTGATGGCTGGGATCCTCTCCGGACCTCTCCCGAGCGCCGCCAAATCGCGCCAGGAATTGAAAAAGCAGTATGACCCGATCATTCAGTCCTGTGCGCGGCAGTACAATGTTCCCGCTGACCTCATCCATTCCATCATCCAGGCGGAGTCGGACTATGACAATCGGGCCATTTCGGTAAAGGGAGCCGTCGGCCTGATGCAGCTCATGCCGGAGACCGCTATTCAGTATGGAGTATCAGACCGATTCGACCCGGCCGAGAACGTAAAGGGCGGCGTCAAGTACCTTAAGGACCTCTGCAAACTCTTCGACGGGAATACGGCCAAGGTCCTGGCGGCCTATAACGCCGGCCAGGAAGCGCTTAAGAAGTACAAGGGCATCCCTCCCTATCCTGAGACCAGAGAATATATCCGCCGGGTCATGGTTTCTTATTCCAAGGCCTATATCGGCGGCGGAGTCCCCATCCGCAAGTTCGTCGACTCCTCCGGCCAGCACGTCTTCACCAACGATCCCTACTACCATATCAACGGCCGGAAGAACCGCGACTAGCCCCTCTTTTCCCCCGGGAGACAAGTCAGATCAGGGCGATGTCTGGCGCGCCCTCAGGCAGGTTCTTTGACCAAGCCCGGCCCCGGTTGGCTTCAGGGTTGTGGCTGACCTGGGTCCGGATGCGTTTCACCGGGACTCCCCAGGGCTTGAGGTTTTCTTGGCCGGCTGAAGATCGAGGACCCGATCAATCCGCCCAGGGCGCCGAAGGCCGCAAAGATCACGGCTGAGGCCAGCAGGCCGAGGAGAAACCAGGCAGGAGACATGCCGCCGGCCCGGCTTTCGAACCATCTTTCCCATCCTGAAGGCATCTCCTCGAAGAATTGGGAAAACTGGTCCAAGAACCGTTGGACGAATTCCCTGTTCATGGTCTCGAAAGGCAGGCTGACGATCGCGTCCGTCACCGCTGCCACGATCCCGGTAAGGATCCCGAGCACGGCCCCGTCGCCGGGCGTCAGAGAGGTGGAGGCGCTTTTGGAGAACAGGTAGGCGGCCAGCATGGCGCCGCCGATGATCCAGAGGCAGCACAAGCAGTTGACCAGGGGGACGGCGGTGAGCACGCCGGCCGCGATACCGCAGACCAAGGCCGGTTTAAATATGCCGGGACGCTGCTGGGTCATTGTTCCTCCTGCGTCTTTGGTTTCCTATTCTAGGGGGAACCCGGTGACGATTTCAAGCGCTTTTTTCGCCGTGAGATGAAGAGATCGGCGATCCCGGGGATGAAATAAAAAGGAAGAATTGTCCCCCATAAGATTCCAGTGATCAGGCGCAAGGCTCCGGGTGTTCGCCAGAGCCCCAAGAAATTCGCGGCGGTATCCAGAACGATCGGAGCGGAGACGAGAAGAAAAGCCCGGGCGGAGGGCAGAGCCAGAGTTCCCCTCCTCCTGAGAAGAGGGAAGAGGCCGAGGCCAAGGAGAAACCCTAGATAAATGCCGGAGCAGCGGGCGCAGACGGCCAGCGGTTGGCCGAAACAAAAAAGAGAACGGTCCGTAACCTGATGGCAGACCGGGCTATAGAGGGCATAAACCAGGCTTGCCCAGGGGGAGGACCGACTCCGGAGGTAGGGAGCAAGCAAGATCCCTCCAAGCCAGAGAGGATAGACCAGCACGGTGATCAAGAGAGTCAAGAATACAATCCTCCCGGGATCGAAGGCCTTTTCATTCTTCCTCAAGGCGTCCTCAGGCATGGCCTTTGATCCTGAGGTAGGCCAAGTAGCCCACGAGGGCCAGGAAATCGAGGGTGATGGCAGAGGACGACATGAATGCGGCATAGAGCCGACGTCCCATGAGGTCATATAGGGACAGAGAGATGACCAGGGAGTTGAAGACAAGGAAGCCCCTCCAAAAAGGGCGGTACTTGTCATAGTGTCTGAAGATGAGCATCAGCGCTGGAGCCGCAGAAAGGAATGTGTAATCCCAGCCCAGGGGAGAGACCAAGGGGATAAGGGCAAGTAGAAGGAATCCGTCGAGGACACTGCCCGACCCGGCCAGGCGGGTTCTCCTGAGCAACAGGAAGAGAACGAAGCCGACGAGGGCCGCCAGGATGAGCCCATAGATGACCAGCGACAGGCTTTGGTCGTGCGTTCTCTTCGTCAGGAAAGCAAGCAGGGAAACGTTGTCTTGCGAGGAGAGCAGGGAAGGTGTCGAGGCGGCCAGCGAGGATCTCCACTCTCCGAGGACCACAAGGTTCCCTTTCCAGCCATAGAAAAGGGCTGGAGCCAAGACGGACAGACTCAGGACGGCCAAGCCGGAGGCCAAGGCCAGCCATTTCTTGCGGATAAGCAGATACGGAAAAAAGACGACCGCATAGGGCTTGAGAGATGTGGCCAAGCCGACAAGGGCGCCGCTTGAACCGCTGGCTGACGGCCTCGAGGATCCGGCCAGGAGCCAGATCGTTGCCACGAGCAGGAAAGTGATAAGGGCGTTGATCTGACCGAGCTGCAGCTCCCGGAAGAAATAGCGGGCCAGGATGAGGCCGGCGAAAAAAGCCGGCGAGAGAAATGTTTTTCCTTTAAAATCAATGAGTTTCGAAGAAATGACGAAGATCATGACAGTGGCCAGGACAATGATCCCGAACCAGACGGCCTTGGCCGAGGAAGGGGGGAGCAGGGTTAGCGGCAGATAAAGGAAGGCGGAGAAGGGAAGATATTTGAATTGCCAATGCCCGTCGGCCGTCCGATAGAGTGTCTCCCCGTTCCGCAACCTCTGGCCGGCTCTGTAATTGACCTCGAAATCGGCCATTTCATCCTTTAAGCGGAAAAAAAAGAGGAGACTGAAGAGGAGGATGGCGGCCAGGACCAGGATCGCGGCGGACCTCTTAACGGCCATTCCGCCCCCAACCTAGCCAACTGTCTTCACTTTGTCAATCTCGAGCCCTCCGTAGCGCGCGCCGCCTTCTTTTCTTGCCAAAGGCGAAGGGTATGGGTGAGGAAGTCCGTGGACGACTGAGCGGGCTGACGAGTCCCATGCCCGAGCTTTTTTTATTGATTGACAGGACGGGGCGGTCTGTGTAGATTTGTTCCAGTATGCCTTTCAAGGAGGAAAGAGGATGATCATCAAGGCGCGCACCCTGGGTATCCTGGCCATTTTCTTGGGCGCAGGCGTTTTCCTTTTTTCTCAGACTCAAGAATCCGCCCAACTCCTCGAGAAGAATAAAGATGGCGTCCTCTCCCTGTTTGTCTATGGAGGGAAC
>Ga0153915_10001842_pt1 | contig 19481 bp, 18 predicted proteins | sample Opewatmetagenome_2_FD_107003 | JGI IMG/M metagenome (GOLD analysis project Ga0153915, IMG submission 107003) | Freshwater wetland microbial communities from Ohio, USA - Open water 3 Core 3 Depth 3 metaG | ecosystem: Environmental > Aquatic > Freshwater > Wetlands | place: USA: Ohio, Lake Erie...
CTCACGAAGAAGCATCTGTCCCGACGCACGTTCCTGCGCGGCAGTGGCGTGGCCTTGGGTCTGCCGTTCCTCGACGCCATGGTTCCGGCAGCCACGCCGCTCGCGCAGACCGCGGCCGCACCGAAAACCCGCGCGGGCTTCTTCTACATTCCGCACGGCGCGATCATGAACAACACGCCCTTCGGCAAGGACGTCGACGCATGGACCTCCAGCGGCAAGGGCGCGGACTTCAAGCTCGGCCACACCGTTGCGCCGCTGGAGCCGCTGAAGAAATACGTCACGACGTTCGAGAATATCGAGAACCTCGCCGCGGGCGGTTCCGTGCACACGCTCAATCCGGCGACGTGGTTGTCTTGTGTGCGTCCAGACACTGCAGCCAAGGGCGCCAGCATGGCCATCACGCTCGATCAGGTGATCGCACAGCACCTGGGGCAGAAAACCGCGCTGCCCTCGCTGGAGGTCGCCTCGGAAACCACCATCCAGGTGGCCGCATGCGGGGGTGCCGGCTGTTACTACGCCGCCACGACATCCTATGCCGGCCCCAACTCACCACTGCCGATGGAATACAACCCGCGCAAGGTGTTCATCCAGCTCATGGGTGAAGGCGACACGGCGGCCGAACGCGAGGCGCTGTTACGCAAGAACGCCAGCATCCTGGACATGATCAACGAGCGTGCGAAGTCGCTGCGCACCGAGCTCGGCCCGGGCGATCAGGCGAAGCTATCGGATTATCTCGACACCGTTCGCGAGATCGAACGGCGGGTGAACATGGCGAGCGCGCGGGACCTCAAAGGCATCAAAGTGCCGGACGCACCGGTCGGTGAGCTCGAGGACTTCGACAAGCAGGTGCGGCTGATGTTCGACCTGCTTGCGCTGGCCTATCAAGCAGACCTGACACGCGTCGCCTCGTACGTCATGGTCGCCGAAGGCACTAACCGCACCTATAACCATGTCGGCGTGCCGGATTCCTTCCACCCGGTGAGCCACCACTCCAATGATCGCGAGCGCATTCGCCGGCTCACCATCATCCAGCGTTATCACATGGAGCGGTTCGCGGACTTTCTGCAGAAGCTGGCCAACACCAAAGAGGGCGACGGCAGCATCCTCGACCATTCGCTGTTCCTCTACGGATCGAACATGGGCAACAGCAACCAGCACGACAACTATCCCTTGCCGGAAATTCTGGTCGGCGGCGCGAACGGTGCGCACGTCGGCGGCAAGAATGTCACGCTGCCTGCGCGAACACCGCTGGCCAATGTGCACCTGACGATCTTGAAGAAGCTCGGGATCGAGCAGGCGAGCTTCGGCAATAGCACCGGCCTTCTCACCGAAGTCTGAAGACGCGCGCGCACGGGAACAGGACATGAAGACGACTGACCGCAGAAGCTTCCTGCAGGCGTCCTTAAGCGGGCTCGCAGGGCTGGCATCCGCGCCGCTGCTGGGCGGCCTTGCGGGTTGCCAGCAACTTCCCTCCCGGCAGCCACCCGGATCGACAATTGCGCGGAAGACTGCGCTGACGACCGAAAAGCTTGCCGACCGCGTAACACTCATGACCGGCGCGCCAGGCAATGTGGTCGCGCTGTCAGCCAGCGACGGAATCGCGCTTGTCGACAGCGGCGCGGCAGATTCGGCCCGCGCCATCAAAGCGAGTCTCGCCGGCGCCAAGGTGCGCACGCTGTTCAACACGCACTATCACGCTGATCAGACCGGCGGAAACGAGCTGTTCGGCGCGGCGGGCGCGGAGATCCACGCCCACGTGATCACCCGTCAATGGCTGGCGACGGACTACTACGTGCCGGCGGAAGACCGTTGGGTGAAGGCGCGCCCCAAAGCCGCGTGGCCCACGAAAACTTTCCGTGAAAAAGGCGAGATGAAAGCCGGAGTGGAGAGCATCGAATACGGCTATCTGCTCGAGGCGCACACGCGCGGCGACATTTATGTGTTCTTCCGGGATTCCAACGTGCTGGCCGTCGGCGATGTCGCCTCGCCACTGCGCGATCCCGCGCTCGACTGGTATGCGGGCGGCTGGCTCGGTGGCCGGGTCGATGCGATGGACAATTTGCTGGCGCTGGCCAATGACGAGACGCGGATCGTCCCTGCCTACGGGCCGGTGATGACGCGCGCCACGCTGCAAGCCGAGCGCGACATGATGCTGCAATTATATGACCGGACGACGGACCTGACCGATCACGGGCGTAGCGCGCAGGACATGCTCGACGCCGGCGTCCTGAACGAGGTGAGCCGCAAGTTCGAAGACCCCTACCGTTTCCTCTACGACGTCAGCAAAGGCCTCTGGGCCCACTACACCAATTTCGGAGGCAACATTGTTTAAATTGACCCTCCGTGCCCGGGGTCTGGCCGCTGCAATCGGATTGCTGTCGCTCGGAGTGACGGCATTTTCAACCGCAGCCTCGCAGCCGGAAACGCTCGCCGACCTCGTCCGCGCCGGTAGTCGCGAGGCCGTGCTGGCCGCGATCACCTCGCCCGACATCGATGTGAATGCGGCAGAGCCTGATGGATCGACCGCGCTGCTGTGGGCGACGTACAAGGTCGATCACGAGTTGGTGCGCGCGCTGCTGAAAGCAGGCGCGAAGGCCAACGTCACCAACCACTATGGTTCGTCCCCGCTCACCGAGGCGGTCAAACTGGGTGATGCCGATCTCGTGCGCATGCTGCTCGACGGGCGCGCGGATCCCGACTCACCCAATCAGGACGGCCAGACCGCGCTCATGCTGGCCTCCAGCATCGGCTCGCTGAAAATTGCGGAGCTGCTGACGGCTAAGGGCGCGAACGTGAATGCGGTGGAAAGCTTCCGCGGCCAGACCGCGCTGATGTGGGCGGCGGCGGAGAACCATCCGGATGTGGTCGACCTTCTGCTTGCCCACCATGCAGATGTCAAAGTGCGCGCGAAGTACGACGACTGGCCGCGCCAGATGACGTCGGAACCGCGCGCCCAGTTCCGCCAGACCGGCGGCCTCACCGCCCTGCTCTACGCCACCCGCTCCGGCTGCTATCGCTGCGCCGTCGCCATCGTGAAGGCGGGTGCCGACGTCAATCAGCCGAACCCGGACGGCATCACTCCGCTGATCAACGCGCTCGACAACCGCAGCTACGACATCGCGATGTTCCTGCTCGACAAGGGTGCCAACCCGAGTGCGTGGGACATGAATGGCCGCACTCCCCTCTATGTCGCGGTGGACATGAACTCTTACAGAGGGGGGAATGGCTTCGGGAGCGGTAACTTCGCCGGCTTCGGAGATCCCGAGGGGCCGCCGCGCCCACCGAGCACCGCCAAGGCGATGGATGTCGTCGCCCGGCTGCTCGGCATGGGCGTCGATCCCAATCATGAGCTCACGCGCATGCGGCCCAATGGCAACGGCAGAGGTCGCTTCGCCGACTACATGATGCGCGGTGGCACCGGCCCGCTGATGATTGCGACGCTGAGCTATGACGATGTGGCGATCAAGGCGCTGCTGGAGCACCGCGCTGAGGTGGATGCGCCCAACGTATTCCAGATTACGCCGCTGATGGCAGCCGCAGGCATGAGCGGGTCGAGTCGCGGTGGCGTCGGCAGTGCCATCATCGGCGGCGGCTCCAGGCAAAGTGACGTCCAGGGCCGCGTGATCCAGACCATCGATCTCCTGCTCGACGGCGGAGCGAACATCAACGCCCGCGTCACTGACAGCCATACCCGCACAGCCAAATTGGTCGCCTATATTCAAGGCCGCGACCACGAAGGCCAGACGGCACTCTTCTCAGCAGCCGAGGCGGGATGGGATAAGGTCGTGAAGCATCTGCTCGATCGCGGCGCAGACCCGACCGTGCGCGACGCCGCCGGCAAAACCGCGCTCGACTACGCCCGCTCACCGCCCCCGGCCGGGCCTGGACCGGCAGCGAGAGACGGCGGGCCAGCGGCGGCTGCAAGCCGCGCTGCGACCGTGGCGATTCTCGAAGCGCTATCGTCAAAGTCCGGGGCCGGTGGAGATGCGGCTCCGGGCAAATAGCACTTCGCGGACCGCAGCCTTCTATTTCGAGTGCCGCCATCGACACCTGCCGCCGTTGCGGCGGGACGTTGAAGGTCATCGCGAGAATCAAAGACCCCACCGTGATCGAGCGCCTCCTCGCGCATCGGGAACGCACGGACCCGGAACGACAGCTCGCGATTCCGTTCACGCCGCGCGCGCCGCCCCAACGCGAGCTGCCGTGGTGAGCTTTGGGTCCGATTCAGCTCATCGATCGTGACGGCTCGCGAGGGCGGCGCTTCACTCATCAGCGCGCGGCGGCCATCTCCATGACCCATGTCGTGGGCGAGCCGTCCGGGCCCGGGGGAAAGGTGTCGCCTTGCTTGACGAAAACGACGACCTTCGCGATCCCAGTGGAACGGTACGGCCCGGACTCAGAGCATGTCGAGCCGGTCTGGCCCGTCACTTTTCTCGCGGCACTTGGCATAGTCGTTAACTCCTTAGTCTGATCAATTCTCGATGCGCCGGGGTCAGTGCGCCGTGCCCGCAGGCTCGTGCACGTGATGCGCGTGCGCCGGGGCCGCCTTGCGGACGACTGCCTCTTGCGCTGGGGCAGGTTCCCGCGCTGACAGTGGCTCCGAACCGGCGAGCCGCAACACTCCCTCGGGCATTTTGCTGTCGGGCACGTGCAGGGACGCATTGCGGCGCTTCAGCTCCTCGAACACGAGGAGCGGCACCCGCGAACGCGCGTTATTGTCGGAGATCTCGTCGTGGATGCCCCAATCGAGCGTGTAGAGGTTTACGGTCTCCCTACACCGATTGAGCTCCTCAGTCGCCTGCTTCACGAGCAGGATGTTGTTCATGAACACGTCGTCCGGATAGAGCAGCTGATCCTCGCGAGCCCGCCTCTCCCAGGCCCGGAGGATGCCAAGTACGCGCTCATACTGCGGCTCGTTGATCTCGAGCCGCAGCATGACGTTCTGCGATTCTTTCCCGGGCTCGTGCAGGAACGCGTCGTAGGTCTGCCACGGAACGGTGCCGAATACGGCGCGACTCTTCTCGTCGGCATAGATACCGACCGCGCCCATTTCGGATTCCTCCGTCGCTGCACCCGTCTTCGCCAACATGACGAACGACGGACCGCTCCCGTCGTAGAACACGCCCCTGGACGCGGCGAGCACCAGGAAGTGGCGCGCCGTATCTGAGGGCGCCCATCTCGCTTCGCTCTCGCACGAGCCCGGAGCGCCTTCGGCCAGCGCGCCCCACGCGGCGCCCAGGCAGACCGATACAGTCAATCCGCGTAGCCAAAGCCCCACTCTTTTCATGGTCCGCCTCCTGAGCTCGCGGCGCTCAGGCAATCTTTCGGTAGCCGTAGAGGTCGACTTCCCGCTCGATCTGCTGCTGAAGCCTCCGGTTGTCCTTGAGCCTTTCCGCAAGGGATTTCGGCGGGTCGGACCACTGGATGTGCTCGAGCAACGTCCTGGTCGACGCGAACGTATCGGCGTGAAACCAGCGGCCGATCGGGTCGTTGATGATCTTCATCGACCCGGCATGCATGTCGATGTTGGTGTCGATCCCGATGTGGTCGTGCGAGAAGAACTTGTAGCGCAGCGTATCGACGTCGTACTGACTACCGGTCAGGAAGGTCCAGCCCGGCAACAATGCGCCGTGCGCCTCCGCGTAGGCTTTGAGCGCGGCGGGATCGTCCTCCTCGGGTTTCAGCGAGACGTTCACGATGAACAAGTCCTTCCCCATGCGGTGGGCGAGCGCCTGATGATGGAGCTCGACCATGCGCTTCGTCGCCACGGGGCAGAAGGTCTCGCAGGTCGCGTACATCATCATCACCATGACCTGCTTGCCCTTGATCATGTCGTCGTAGAGCCGCACGTCCTTGTTGTCCTGAGTGCGGAACTGCGCGTTCGGAATCAGATTCGCCATGCGGCGAATCTCCGGCTTGCAGGCCGAAGCGGATGTTTGCCCAAGACCCGTAAACAATTCGCGGCGCTTCATTAGACCAGCCTCCCATTCTTCTTACCGTTGCCGTACTGCGGCGGCAGCCCGGCCATCATCCGTCGCTCATCGATCTCACGACGCTTCTGCACCAGCTCCTCCACGGTTTCCACGATGTCCCAGCGGACCATCATGAAGTTGTCCTCGTGGTTCATGTTGTGGCAGTGGATGAGGTACCTGCCGACGAAATCGCGGAACCGCAGCCGGATCACGAGCCGGTCCTGGCCAGGCACGCGATAGATGTCGCGTCGGCCGAGCTCCTCCGGCAGTAGCGGAACGTTGTCGACGCTCAAGATGTTGCCGCTGGCGTCGCGGTTCGTGTGGCTCCTCGACATGATCCGCCCTTCCTCGAAGTGGATGTGCACCGGATGCGTCCAGTTGCCCGCAATCACGTCGTTCGCGATCACCCATTCCTCGGAGCTTCCCTTGAGCACCGCATGATCGATGCGGTTGTGATCGAAGACCTCGCCGTTGATCCGGAAACGCCGCGGGCTGCCGTCGAACGTGAAATGCCATTCGAAGTAGTCGTCCGGCACGATCGCAGGCGGCATGTCGATGAGGTGATTCGCAATGGGCGGCGTGTCGGGCGGGAACCACGGCTCGCGCTCGATGACGTCGAAGCGCATTGCGACATTCTCGATCTTCAGGCCGGGCGCGGGATCAGGCGTTGCGACGCCGACGAACTGCGCCTGCGCTTCGCGCAAGTACACCGACGTGCCCGCCGCGAACTGCGAGAAGTCGATGATCACGTCATAGCGGCTCGCCACCGGAATGAGCAGGTTCCTGTTGCTGATGTCGAACGGCTGCTCGACGAAGTTGGCGTCGACGGCGACCACGGTCATGGGCTTCTGCTGACCGTCGGAGCCGATGAGACTGAGGTTCCACTCCTTGACCATGCCGGTATTGAGGATCCGGAACCGGTACTTGCGCCGACGCACCGTGAATTTCGGTTGAATCTTGCCGTTGACGATCCACTTGTCGACCTGACCCGGTACTGCTCCGGTGTTATAGGCCTCGTTGCGGCCGTTGGCGGTCGGACAGAACAGGATCGCATGCAGCTGCAACGGGATATCCGTCAGGCCGAAGTAGTTCGGCAGCCGCAACGAGCCTGGGCTTGCGAGCTCGTGTCCCGGATCCTTCTGGTCGTAGAGAAGGAACATACCGTTCAGACCCAGATAGTTGTTCGGGGCCGTGAACTCGGCGCGGTGGTCGTGGAACCAGAACGTACGCATCGCCTCGCGCGGGTCGCCGATGCCGCCGTACTGATCGACGCCGGCGTAGACGTTCGGGTAGTGATTGTCCTTCCACAGGCCCGTGCTGAAGAAGTCGCCCGCGAAGCCATCGCTCTCGGACGGCGTATGGCCGTTGTGCAGGTGAACCGTGATCTCGTTGATGCCCGCCGTCGCGTGGTCAACCGGCAGGTTGTTTCTGAAGCGAACGAGCTGCGGCACCCCGTAATAGCCGAGGAACGTCTTTGCCGGGTAGGTCCCGTTGAACGTCCAGCAGTACGTCGGCGACAGATCCGAGTGGAACGTGTGCAGCGAGGGCGCCGCGACGCACTCATAGAAGACTTGCGGCGGGAAGTGTTGCCAGGCCTGGTGAGCGTCGCGCGCCGCTTCTCCCGCGCCGATGTTCGCGACCCTGGTCGGGAACGGGTTCAGGAAAGTCGGGGTCGCAGGCGCGGCTATCGGAAGATTGTCGACGAACGGAGTCGTCGGAGGACTGTTCGCAGGCCTCGGATCGCACAACACTGGCCCTTCCGGCGCCGGCGGGTCCTCCGGATAACTTTCTTGCGCAAATGCGGCGGTGTTCTTCGTCGCGATCACCGCCGCGGCGCCCGCGATGACACCGCCTTTGACGACCGTCCGCCTGTCAACCTTCAAGGACTGCGCGCCGCCATCTTCGCGCGTGTTCTTCGCGCCGCGCTTCTTTCCCCCGACTTTTAGCTCAGACATGCTTTGCATCCTCCCAGTTGGACCGATCGTCCGCGGCAACGTCGCATCGACTCGCTCGAGCAAAGCTCCACCGCTTTACGATGCGAGGTAAGTACAACTACCAGCTGCGTGGATGCTAGCCACCGCCGGCGATCACGGGAATGTGCCGCGGAGAAAGTCAGAAATTCGCCGGCGCTCGCTCCGGCTCGAAAAAACGACGCGCGGAAGTGTCGCCAAGTCTTGAGTTTTGTGGGAGATCGCGATTCACGGGCGCCAGCGAGCCAGCAGGCCTGGACCAACGCGTCCGGACCATCAGATCTGGACCATCAGATCTACAGCAGAGCCCGGATCTGGCGCTCAGGCTCTGCGCTGTCGGCCAGCCCTACGTACCGCGCGCAGACCTTTCCGTCTCGTGATATCAGGAACGACGTGGGGAACCCGGCGAGCTGTCCGAACGCGTCCAGGAAGTCGCGACGCTCCGCGCCGACGCGCTGCAGACCTCCGAGGCCGACGCTGCTCGAATCTGCTGGAGAGCGGCAACGGCGGCCAGAGTGATGAACGCCCATTTCCGGACTCGCATTGTCCGCATCCCCTGGCAGAGAATTCTGAAGCCATACTGGCAATACGTTTCGATACGGTTATTTGTAGTTGTTCCATAAGTAAAGCAACTGACTTCGAACTGCGTCGTCGGTTCCCGGGGAGCTTATAAGGGGACCAGGGTGTACCGCAGCCAGCCGCGGAAGGCAGGCTCGGCCAACGCGGCAACACTGGGTCGATAGCGCGCTACGCTTGCCGGGGCAGCGAGGGACGCTTGCGGGAGACTCTGAGTTTTAAATGGCGGGCTCGTCCAAACGGGCCGTATCAAGGACGAGGTCGGATCAATGATCACCAGCGATGTCTTGCTGTTCGTGAGAGTTGCCGAAACGGCGAGCTTCAAGGACGCCGCCAGGCAATTGAGCATTTCACCCTCGCAAGCCAGCAAACGTCTCGCGTCTCTGGAGGACGATCTCGGCGTGCGGCTGTTCTATCGAAGCCCAAGGAGCATCAGCCTCACAAGCGCCGGCGAAACGCTGCTCGAATATTATCGGCGCATCTGCGAGCTGGCCGAGGAGTCCCGGGCGGCCATCGGCAAACTCAGCAAGCCGAGCGGCAGGTTGCGCTTCAGCGTGCCCACCTGTCTCGGCGCCGTCGTGCTGCCAAAGCTGCACACTGACTTCGCGAAACGGTATCCGGAAATCCAGCTCGACGCGCACACTTCGGAATCCTTCGTCGATATCGTCGCCGGGGGCTACGACGTGGTGATTCGCGTGGCTCAGCGATTGACGGATTCCACGTTGACCGCGCGGCGCCTGGTCACTTCGCCGCTCGTCGTCGCGGCGGCTCCGAGCTACCTCGAGAAACACGGAACGCCGTCGGACGTCGCCGACCTGGCTAAACACCAGTGCCTCGGACTCAAGAGCGGGAATCCTTGCGCCACGAGGTGGCGCTTCACGACGCCGGAAGGCCAGGTAGCGGTTCCGGTCAACCTGAGGACCGTCACCGACTCGAACCTGGCGTTGGTGCTCGCTGCGCGCTCGGGCCTCGGATTTGTCTATGTGCCGCGGGCCGTCATCGCGAACGAGCTCCGCCAGGACACGTTGCGAGCGGTGTTGCCCGATTTCTGCAAAGGGGTGGAATGGGGGGTCTTCGCGGTGCACTCGGGCAAGACCCCAACCAGCAATGCCGCCGTATTCATCGACTTCGTGCGCGCACTGTTGCCGGAGCTCGAGCTCATCGATCGCTGGCAGCCGTCGTCTGGAGGGCGAGGAACGCGAGGGATATCGACAAGCTAATATTAGCCGCTCATATTAGCCGCATGGGACGAACGCTGCGAACGCAGGTTGCGCTGTACCTCGATGACGAGCAGGTCGAGCTGTTGGACAAGCTCGCGCAGAAATCCGGCCGGACGAAGCAGGATCTGCTTCGGGAAGCGGTCAATACCTTGCTGGTCGAGTATCGGGTGTTCAAGCTGCCGAAGCGCAAGTCCTGAAGCGGCGCCCGGGCAGGAGCCACCCAGAGGAGCGGCCCTCGCGCCGATGTGACTCAGCGGGTAAGTTCGAGAGGTTCGGTTCCGCGCACCAGGAAATTCCCGGGAATCTATCAGTCGTGGTCATTGCTCGCGTGCTCAACGTGTGGCGACGTCGTTGAGTTCGCGCGTGCCGCCAAGCCTGTCAGCGGCCTACGTTCTGATACACAACTCACTGCGCACGCCATCATTGATGCAGCGGCGCGAGCGGAGCTAAACGCGGAGCCCAAGCGCGCGTGTCCGCTCAGGGGCAGTCGGCGCATAGGCGAGCCCTCTCCATACCCAACGCAGGGCCGGTAGCGAGGACGTGTGGATCGTGGCTCGCGTCCTGGTCTTTAGAAGGCGTCGAGCCGCTGAACGAACCAGAAGGCCGCGGGAATGCCCAGACCATAGCCGGCAAGCATGCCCAATCGGCTCCGCAACGGCATCATGGCCAATCTGCCCATCTGCGCGATCTTGCGGAGGGTAAGAACAATCGCAATGGCGCCACTGATGAAGACGATTTGGCCGATCTCGACACCGAGATTGAAGCACAGGAGCCCGACGGCGAGCTCTTTCGCCGGTAAGCCGACCTCTCGCAGCGCGGCGGCGAAGCCGAACCCGTGCAGCAGACCGAAGGAAGAAGACACCATGATGGGGAATCGCGAGGCCAGGCCGCCAGGAAACGGCCGAGCGATCTCGCGCGCAAGAAAGAGAATGGATAGCGCAATAGCCGCTTCGACCGGCGCAGCAGGGAGTCGGACGAGCCCCAGCGCCGACAATGTCAGCGTAAGCGAATGAGCAAGCGTGAAACCGGTGATCGCCAGGAGCACGCGACGCCTCGTGCCGGCCAGAACGAGAACCCCGGACACGAACAGCAGGTGGTCGATGCCCTTCCAGATGTGCTGGATACCCAGCAAGAGATAACCGGCTGCGACTTCTCGCCAACCGGGCTCCTTGGGAACCCGCCAATCGCGCTGGTCAGGCGTGAGAACCCGCGTGAGAACTTTGCCGCCGAGCTCACTCAGCCTGAAGAGTGTGGACAGAGAAGGATTGTAGATCGGGTATCGGACGCCGACGTGCCGACCTTCCAGTCCGTCACTGCAACGGATGAGCATCGTCTCGCTTGCAGCCGGCGGATCAGCCCGCAGATCATCGCGCAGCACCTGGCATTCTCCCGGCCAGATGACAGTCGGTTGATTGTCCAGCTCGACTGTCGGCGGCACACGCAGACGGGCAAGGTAGAGACCGCTGCCCTGCTCGGTGATGTCGATGGACAACGGGCGCGCATCATGCGCGCACACGGGGCCAGCGAAAAGGGATCCGCCCACGATCACGCAAGACATGAGCGCCGTGACACGCGCCCGCAGTATCTGACCCGTCGGCGCAATCACCTCTGCTCTCCGCCTCCGCTGTTGCCTACGGTGCGGCCGCGCCGACCAGATGCTGCGATTCAGAGGCGGCCGTTCCGGCCTGCCCGAGCGATATTCCCTGCACCCTGACCGTGAATCGCCGCGTCAGGTCGTTGATTGCCCTCTCCCGGTATGCGGCGATCGTGTCGCGCAGGAGATCGTCCCTGACTTGATCCTCGATTGCCGAGAGCTTCGGGAGATAGGCCGCTTCGCGCTGCGTGAGCAGGACGAGATGATAGCCGTAGTTGGATTCGATCGGTCCCTGCCACTGACTCGAGGGCTCGAGACCGGCGAGCACGGATGTGAAGCCCGGCCCGAACTGGCTCTCCACGAAGTCCGGCGTGCGCTTCACGCAATTTTTCAGATACGGGAACCGATCGCCATAGCGGGGAGCGTCGTCAAATCCAGCCTTCCTCAATTCCAGCTCACGCTTCAAGCGCTCGGCCACCTTTACGGCGCTCTCATGGCGCTTGATTTCATTGTCGACGAACACGTGCGTGAACGTCATGGTCGGGGCGACACGGTAACGGTCCTGATGCGCGAGGAAATACTCTTGCAGCGTCGCCTCGCTCGGCGCAAACGACTCGGTCGCGGTGTCATCCATCAGGTAAAGCATCTTTTCAGCCATGCGCCGACGGATCACGTAGTCCCCGTCTGCGAGCCCCATGGTCGTCGCCTCACGAACGAGCGCTTCCTCACGCACGTACTGGTCGATCAGGTCGCGCTTCTTCTGCGGTGACATGGCCGCGAATTGCTCATCGAAATACTTTGGCTGAAATGCCATGGACCGGTACTGCATGAACCTCAGAAGCGCCGGCCGATCGACCGGGATCGTCCTGTCATCCGCAGTCGCGCTCGTGTCCGGGCCGTGCAGCGCTCGGAAGAGCGCGAACAAGAGCCCGCCCGCAATCAGGAAGTGAAGCAGGGGATCGCGGACGAGCCTCTTGAGCGCAATCACGACTTGGAGGGCGCGTACCAGACCGGCGAGGAGTAGGCCCGCTCCTGAAGCGTGGCAGGCTGATGCGTCTCGCTGACGTCGATTCCCAACGCCACGGCATCGTACAGAGAATGACGCGGTGTCGGGATCTCCAGGACACGGATGTAATAGAAAGCCGTCTGACCGGGCTTGAAATCGGGATCTTTCCAGACGGTCGCCAGTTGAACTGCGCCGATGGTGTTCGTGTAGGTGGCCGTCTTCACGTCGACCGTGTTGCCAACGGCAGGTAATTTGCCATCCGCATCCACTTTGCGATCGCCGGACCAGGCAACGTCATAGACGTGCTGCTGCGCCTTGCCAGAGGCGTCCATCCAGCCCTTGACGACCTGAATCCTGTCGAGATTGCCGCTCAACGGATCCTTCGCCGCATAGATGAGGAAGGTGACCGCCCTGCCTTTTGGCGCATCAGTCAGGTCGCCACCCATCGGCACGCCCTTGCGGTAGCCCACCGCCGCGATGTCCTTTGCCTCTGCATCGCGCGGCAGGAACGAGTATCCACCAAACACGCGCAATGCGATGCGCGTTCCGGTCGTTGCGTAGACTTCCTTGCGTTTGAAAGCCGCGAAGATTTCCTTGCGCGTGTTCTGTGTCGCCCACACTGCGGCACGTCCGGATGCAGACATCTCCCACGCCGGGAAAATGACCGGCCTGGAGGGGTGCTGCCGCTCGCGCAGCAGTGCGTCCACGGCGAGCTTGCCCATGAAGTCGCTTTCCTGAACCGATGACATGCCGGTGTGGTTGTCCGTGGAGCCGATCATGCCGAACTTGTATGGGTTGACGCCTGTCCTCTGCCCGAGCTCGAGACCCCTCAGCAGAGCCGAGCGCGCATAGTCGGCCTCGCTGGGCGGCGTCGGGGCACCGGCGAGGAGCTTCCGGCGTATCTCGAACTCCGCGAACTCATCCGACGGCGCAAGTTCCGGGCGAACCTCGGATGTGCCTTTGGTCTGCGTAATCTCCACCACCGGCTCCCAACGCATGCGCATGCGCGCGTATTCAGCGCTGAGCGGACGCCCTGCGCTGTCCACCATGTCGAACATCAAGCCGCCCGAGAGATTCGAGTTGTGAGGAATCGCCACGAAATCCGTGCCCGTCTGCTCCTTCGTCTTTTCCAGAAAGCTCCAGAGATCCTCCGGCTTCATGCTCTCGTAGTTGCTGAAGGGGATGAACTTCCGTGCGGCCGCGCCGTCGGCATCACTGATCACGCAGCGATGCAGATTCTTCGCGCCGTCATCGGCCGTCGCGGTCCATTCCCAGCCGATCAACGTGGTGAACGTGCCGGGCACATTATTCTTCTCTGCCGCATCGATCTCGGCATCCCACGTCGCCTGACGGATCTGCGGAGAAAATATCTGATCCATCATTTCCTTGCGCTCGGCGCCCTGCACCTGGTTGTTCACGCGCATGACGCCGCCGGACTTCGGATCCTTGTGGATGGCCAGCATCTTCTGGCCCCAGGGCGTCGAAAGCAGCTTCGGATCCTGGTTGTCCAGCATCACCTGCATGCCGAGCATGATGTCGTGATCCGTCACCGCGAGAAAATCCAGCGGGCGGCGGATCTGCACCCGGGTACCCAGGCTCGGATGGGTGATCGGGATGCCCCTCGCATAGCGATAGGCCAGATCCGGAGTGACGCTCATGTTGCCCGTGGCATAGGCGTCGATCGAATAGTTGGAATGCAGGTGAACATCGCCCCAATAGAGGTGAGTCTGCGGAAGCGTCTCCGCGGCGACGGCGCTCGTCACCGCGCCGATCGCCCACAGGCTGCTCAAAACGATGGAGAGTACGGATCCCCTGAGCAGGGCGACCGCGTGGCTTTGGCAAAGAACTGGTCTCACCATGGCTCCGTGACTCCGTCGTAGCGCAGAAACTTGCCCGTGTCCCGGATCGTCGCCTGGTCGATCGTCCGGATCATGTTCTCCACCGTGAAGGACGTCTTCAACATTCCTTTGTAGTCTTTCAAGTAGGCCTGATGCTCGGTGAGCGTTGGCCCCGGGTTCAGCAGCAGTACCGTAACGCCGTCTTCCTTCACCGAGGCGGCGACAATCTGCATCGCGCGGTTCAGCGCGGCCTTGCTCGTGCGGTAGAAGATGGTGCCGCCGTGCACGGGGTTCTCGCCCGTGAGCGTGCCGTTGCTCGAGCTGATAGCGACCAGCTTCTTCTGCGTGCCCGCCTTCAAGTTGCTGTAGAAGGATTCGGACACCAGCAGCGGGCCCTTCACGTTCACGGCCATGATGGTGTCGAGCAGCCCGAAGCGCATCTTGCCGAACGTCTGCGTGCTCCAGTCGCCGGGGCAGTTTTCGTCCTCGGGCGCGCACGAGCCGCGGTCGTTGTAGACGCCGGCGTTGTTGATCAGCACGTCGATTGGCACGTTCGCGAGCTTCTTCGCGAGCGCCTGCACCTGGTCGACGTTCGTGACATCGAGCCGTTCGATGCGCAGCTTGCCGTAGCTCGAGGCGATCTCCGCCAGCGACTTCGGTACCTCGGCGCGTCGATGCGTGGCGATGATCGTCCAGCCCTTCGCCACATACTGCCGGGTGAGCTCCAGACCGATCCCGGAGTTCGCGCCGGTGATCATCACTGTCTCGGCGAATGCGACGCCGGGTGCCGCGAGAAGCGAGCCCACCAGTAGTGCGACCAGAACAGCGAGCGCGCGCACGCGACTACTTCGAGCTGATGAGCACGAGGCGTTGCGCGTCGACCGGTCCGTCGAGCAGGTCGCGGATCGCCGCGGCCATCTTCTTCGTGTGCTCCCCCTGCCCGTGAGCGGCAGTCGCGGCGGCGTCCTTGTAGTGCTCGACGATCACGTACAGCTGCGGGTCTTTCGGGTCCACGCAAAAGTCGTAATAGATGTTGCCGGGCTCGTGATCGCGCACGCCTTGCTGCGTTTCCTTGAAGAGTCTCTCGAATTCCGCATTCTTGCCGACCTTCACCCTGAATTTCACGACGAACGTGGTCGGCGGGGTAGCGTTGGCGGCTGCGGCGGTGGGAGATGGCGTCTGCGCATGAGTCGCAACGGCGAACAGCAGCACCAAACTAGCGGCAAACAGGCGAATACGCACGACCATACCCCCAATTCCAATTAGAGCGCGAGAGAATCCGCGCCGGCCTGCAACCAAGTCAAGCGCCGCAGGATTGAAGTGCACACCATGGCGGGAGAACGCCGCTCACGACGGTCCGCAGCCGACGTTCGCGGCACGGTACGTTTGAATCCAGGCGTGCCTGTGTGTGTGTGTGTTCGAAGCGAAAATCTTCGTCAGAGAATGACCATTGCAGTCGCCGTGGCATCCGAGGATGCCCAGGTCCTCGGGCATTGGGACATGCCCCCTTTCCGGCGCTCTTGACCTGCCGCAACGATCGCGTCTGGGCGAAATGCCTCAAGCACGAATGCCACTGACTCGCGAAGCGCGTGCGCGTGCGCGTATTCAACCGCCCGCTCCGACTATCGACAGTTCGGGCAATCAGTCGGCTGCAAAGCCGACGGGCCTGCAAAGCAGACGCGTCTTCACATCTCACTCCCGAACGAGCGGGTAGCCGGCCTTTGTCCAGTCCTCGATTCTCATGTCCACCGCGGTTACGTCGCTGAAGTCCAGATCTTGCAGGCTCTTCGCCGCCAGTACGCTGCGCGCGCCAGACCCGCAATACAGCGTTACCTTCTTGTGCACGTCGAGCTTGTTGGGAAAGCCAACCTGGGACCAGATTTTGAATTCGATCAGGCCGCGCGGAATGTTGATCGCCCCCGGAACGTGACCCGCCGCGTACTCACCGGGTTCGCGCACATCGATGATGAGCCCGAGGCTCGCGCCGTCGAAGGCCGATTTGAACGTCGCCATGTCGATCGTCTTGATCTGCGTCTTGGTCCGGGCAACCAGCTCAGTGACTGAGCGCGGGTAGGTCTGCGCGCTGCTCCACTGAGAGGAATACAGGCCGAGGAAGGCGAGCAAGACGGCGGTGAATGCCTTTGAACGACGGCGGCTGGACATGGGAGATTTTCTCATGGGTCGGGTCCGCGAATTCTATGACGGGAGTGATCTGTGTCGCCTGTATGATGTCGAAGGGACCGCAAAGCTCGCGCATCGTAGCGTTCACCGGAGGGCCGCTGCACCGCTCCGGACCGCGACCCAGTCGATCGGCGCAGCCTGTTCGACGAGCGGGGGAGTATCCGAATGGCGTTGCGCTCATCGCGCTCCGAATGCTATGTGTCCTGTTACTCGCGCTAAGGCGTTTCAAATTCGTATCGCGTCGGGCCGGGGCAACCGATCCGAGCCAGAGCCGCGCACAGGAAGATAAGGTGGGGGAAATGAATAAGGCGATCTGGCGAGCCTGCGCGATTGCAGCGATATCCCTGATCGGAGCGTCCGCCTGGGCGCAGCAAGTCGCAAATCCGGGTTTTGAGAGCGTAGGCCGAGGCGCGCCGCTCGCGGCCGATCTAAGGACGTATGAGATCGTCGGCGCGAGCCTGGTCGGGCCTTTCGGAGCGCCTGCCGAGACCAAGAAATTCGTCGGCTCCGCCCGCAACGGCGAGGCGCCGGCCGGCGTGAAGCCGCTCCCGGTCGATCTCTTCACGACCAAGGACTTCTACCGGGACCGCGCGCTCTGGACCGACCCGCGCTATTTCCGATGCAACAGCGAGGCCGGCATCGAGGAAATGTGGGGCGCCAATGGCGACCGTCTGATCGCCGCCGGCGGCGCGCCGACCGCACCGTGGGGCCGGTGCGATCGCGACTATCCGCGCGCAGCGATCGTGAGTCCCTACAAGTTCAAGACCGCGCAGGCGCACTACGAAGCGCTGCTGGCGGAGACACGCAAACGCGGCGGACCGACGAAACACACTTACGCAACGGTGCCGGGCGAGTGGACCGGCCGCTACATGCATCCGGGGTTCACGCCCGGGAATGCCTACTGGTACCGCATGCGGCACAATCAGGTTCCGACCATTCTGTCGCTGCTCACGCCGGAATATCAGAAGCGCCTGGTGCAGATGGAATTTCACGAGGGCAACACGAACGCGGCGCAGTGGCCCTCGCAGTACTGCTGGCCCGAAGGCTTCATGCGACGCTGGCACGAGTACGCGACGTGGGAGTGGGACATCACGGTCACGCCGTCGCTCGTGCAGATTCTGGCCGGCGTGGCTCGCAATTTCATCACGAACATCCACATCGGACGCGAGTTCAAGATGGACGGCGCCGTTCCGCGCCTCGGCGCCGATGTGCCACGCTGGTACGGAGAGACGATCGGGTTCTGGGACAAGGACACGCTGATCACCTGGACCTCCAACATTCAAGGGTGGACGGTGCACGGCGCGTTCGAGTACTCGAACAAGATGCAGACCATCGAGATCTACTCGCCCAACCGCGATGCGAGCGGCAAGTTCGTTGGTCTCAATCACGAGGCGATCTTCTACGACCCCGAGGCACTCGTGGAGCCGATCCGCATCATCCGCAACTACGTGAAAACGAGCGGCTTCGAGGAAGGCGATCCCTACGTCTTCATCGATTGCGTGCAGACGATCTTCCCCGTCAAGGGCAGGGCATCGCCGATCGTGCCGGGCTCAACGATCGAATACCGCGTGCCCGATATGTTCGGCCGCCCATGGGCCCAGATCTGGGAGCAGTATTTCGAGCAGGGCATGGAAAGACCGAAAGAAGAGGACATCTTCAGTTTCAAATGACAGGAGAGAATGTGAAGACGATAGCGCAGCGTAAAGTTGTCCGCGGCGGTGCCCTCACCGCAATGCTTACGGTCGCCGTGACCCTTGCGTTGACCATGGCCCTGCCCGCTCGAGCGCATCATTCGTTCGCCGCCTATGACATGGAGAAGACGAAGGTCTTCACCGGCGTCGTCACTCGCGTGAACCCCGACGCGAATCATCTGCAGATTTTCTTTGCGCCGATGAACGATGAGCGCAAGAACGTGCTTCGCGGCGAGGACGGCAAGCCGATCATCTGGGCCGTCGAAATGGCGGGCTCGGCGCAATCCGCGCAGGAAGGCATCTCCGTCAACAGTTTCCCGCCGGGCACGATCTTCAGCGTGGGCCTGCATCCGCTGCGCGACGGCCAGCATGCCGGCACCCGCGGGCGCGGCGGCACCATTTTCAAATGCCCCGAGAAGAAGCCGCCGGCGCCGGGCAAACATTGCGACTCCGTCGAAGGGCACACCGCCTTCGGCACCGGCGGTCTGCCGGAACCGAAGGAGTGACATAGCGTGCGCGAGCTCGCGGAGTGGCTGCAGACCACTCCGGTCAGCGTCACGATCCAGTCCGTCGGCTGGGTCATCCCGGTGCTCCAATCGATCCACATCCTGACGATCGGGGTGGTGTTCGTCTCGAGCCTGATGATCGCGCTGCGAGTTCTGGGACGCATGCGCGCGGACGAGCCGTTCGCGGACGTTTGGAGCCGGTTTGCGCCCTGGATGTGGGGCGGCCTCGTTGTGATGGCCGTGACGGGCGTAATGCTCGTGATTGGAGAGCCTGCCCGTGAATTCACGGCACTCTCGTTCTGGGTAAAGATGGCGCTTCTTGCCATCGGCGTTGCGAGCACCGGCCTCTTCGGCCACTCGCTCAAACCCGCCAGACTCGACGCGCGCCCCGAGTTCTCGGTGGCGGCGAGAACCGGGGCGGTCGCGCTCATCGTGCTGTGGCTCGCCATCATCTTTCTCGGCCGGGCCATCGCCTATGACAAGGAAGTGTGGGGCTCGCTCTCGCTTCACGCGTGAGCGGAGCCGAAACGCAAGCAAACACATGGATCTGGCGAGCATCGTACAAAGCATCCAGGCCTCGGCGCCCGCCGAGTGGATGCGCACGTCCGTCAAGGCGATGCCGCTCGTCGAATCGCTTCACGTGCTCGCGGCCGCGACGGTCTTCGGCACGATACTCATCGTCGACCTCCGGCTGGTCGGTTTCCCGAACACGCGCCGACCGTTCACCCGCATCTCCGATGAGCTCCTTCGTTTGACGTGGGCCGCTTTCTGCGTCGCTGTTCTCACCGGCCTGCTGATGTTCGCCGCCAACGCAAACACGTATTTCGGGAACACCGCATTCAGGCTCAAAATGCTCGCGCTGCTGGGCGCCGGCCTGAACATGGCGATCTTCCAGCGCATCACGTTTCGATCGGTCGGCGCCTGGGA
>Ga0153915_10001843_pt1 | contig 19477 bp, 21 predicted proteins | sample Opewatmetagenome_2_FD_107003 | JGI IMG/M metagenome (GOLD analysis project Ga0153915, IMG submission 107003) | Freshwater wetland microbial communities from Ohio, USA - Open water 3 Core 3 Depth 3 metaG | ecosystem: Environmental > Aquatic > Freshwater > Wetlands | place: USA: Ohio, Lake Erie...
CGCGGTCGCGCGACTCACGGTAGCGGTCGAACAGGTAGGCGAGGCCCATGATCAGCGTGAAGACGAGCAGATCCATGGGGAATTCCATCACGTACCGCAGCGGCATACGGCCGTAGTCGTATGACCCCAGCCCGACGAGGGGGAACACGACGCTGCGGCTGGCGAAGTTCCACGTTGTGTGCAGCGCGGAAAACAGCGGCAGGATCGCCGCATGCACCGCGAGCAGCCGCCAGCCGGACCACCCTCGCACCCGCGATCGGCGCGCCAGGAGGATGGCAGGAAGGAACAGCATGGCCGCCCCGTAGGCCGCCGTCATCTCCTCGATCAGCGGAATGGTGAATCGCTCGACATGGCCTCGAGTCAGAACGTCGAGGTAGTGGTAGCTGAACTCGAGCAGCCCCATCACGGTGAAGGCCGCCGCCCACAGGATCCCGAACCGCCACCGTCGCGCCCACATGACGGAAAAGCTATCCCTTCGGCCGGCGGAACGAGAACGCCCCGGTCTCCGGATGCTCGCTGCAGTTGCTCCGTACCTCGATAGTGCCCACCAGCAGCCCGCCGCCGTTGGCCTGCGCCCCCGACCCCGTGATGATCCCGCTGCAATGCTTCTCGGGATAGCTGAAGCTGAACGCGAACGTGAGCGCCGTGCCGGCCGTCCGGGCCGACACGGTCCCCGTGATGCGCCCGCTGTCGGCGCTGGCCTCGCCCGCCAGGGAATCGCCGGCGTTCCGCAGCGTGAGCATCGTGGGATGGCGGTCGGTGTCGTTGATCCGCAGCTCGCCGACCCAGGAACCGACTGCTCCGCGGGCAGCGGTGTCGGGCGCCGGCGCGCCCCGTGTCGGGAGCGTGTAGGCCAGCACGTAATCCCCCAGGGTAGTCCCGAGCCGGTCATGCCCACCGGCGGCGATCACGACGTACTGCCGGCCATCGGCGAGGTAGGTCATCGGCAGAGCGTGGCCGCCCGCCGGCAGCGGCGTGCTCCACAATTCCCGCCCGGTCGCGAGATCGAACGCACGGAGTCGCTGGTCCAGCGTCCCGGCGACGAACGCGAGCCCGCCGGCGGTGACGAGGACCCCGCCGAGCGAGATGGACCCGAAGGGTGCGCCGGGCTGCTGCGCGGTGCCGGGCCAGTCGCCCAGCGGCACCTTCCACCTGACCTGTCCGCGCGCCAGGTCGAACGCCACCAGCTCACCCCAGGGCGGCGGACTGCACGGGGCGCGCTGGGCGGTCAGCAACGTCTGCCGCATCATCCCGAAGGGCGTACCGCGCATGGCGCTGACTTCCTCCTCGGGGTGGGCCATCCGGGCCGCGTGCAGCGAATCGCGGGGAATCAGCGTCACGACCATCGCCAGGTGGTTCACCGGCGCCACCAGGAGGCCGTCCCGCTCGTCCACCGACACCCCGGACCAGCTGAACCCCCCGATGTGTCCCGGATAGTTGACGGTGCCGCGCAACGACGGAGGGGAGAAGATGCCGTCGGAGCGCAATCCCGTCATCCATGCCCGGCAGCGCTCGCGCGCCTCGGGTGTCAACGCAAAGGCGTCGCTCACCGGGAGGCTCTCGGGCACGAATCGATAGGCGGGTGGTGGAAACGGCTGGGTGGGCCATGTCTGCTCTCCCGGCACGTCGCTCCGGGGCACCGGCAGCTCCGTGACCGGCACCAGCGGTGCACCCGATGCCCGGTCGAGGATGAACAGGTGCCCCATCTTGGTCGCCACGGCGAGCGCGGCGATCTCCCGGCCGCCGCGGTGCAGGGTGAACGCCACCGGCTGCGCCGGCACGTCGTAGTCCCACAGGTCATGGTGCACCACCTGGAAGTGCCACACGACCTGTCCGGTCGACGCGCGCAACGCCACGACGGAGTTGGCGTAGAGGTTCTGGCCCAGCCGCGCGCCGCCGAAGAAGTCGGGGGAGGCGCTGCCGGTCGGCACGAATACCAGATTGCGGGCCAGGTCGGCGGACATCACGGTCCAGGCGTTGGCCGCACCGGTCGCGTGGGCGAGATGCCCCTGCCAGGTGTCGTAACCGGGGGTGCCCGCAGTGCGGGGGATCGGGTCCCAGCTCCAGCGCTCGACGCCGCTGCGGGCATCGTACGCGCGGACCACGCCGTTCGGCGCGTCTACCCGCTGGTTGTCGGAGATCGCCGAGCCTACGATCACGACGTCACCCACCACGGTGGGCGGCGAGGTGACGCCGTACTCGTACCGGTACGCCGGCGCGTTCAGGAGATCACGACTCAAGTCCACCGTGCCGTGCGCGCCGAAGTCGTCGCACGGCGAACCGGTCTTCCCGTCCAGCGCGATGAGGCGGGCGTCGACGGTGGCCACGTAGATGCGGCGGCGGCACACCGCGCCGGCGGCGGCGCGCGCATCGAGCCACGTCGCGACGCCGCGGTTCGCCAGGTCGCCGTAGTCTCCCGACAGATCGACCTTGGGGTCGTACGTCCAGCGCTCGGCGCCGTTCGCCGGGTCGAGTGCCACGACCCGCGCGAACGGGGTGGAGACGAACAGCGTGCCGTCGACGAGCAGTGGCGTGGCCTCGAACCGACCGCGCCCCCGCATCAGATCACCTGTGCGATACACCCAGGCGAGTCGCAATTCGGCCACGTTCACCCGGGAGATCTGATCGAGCGGCGCGAAGCGATGGCCGCCGGCGTCGCCCCCGTACGCCGCCCACTCGCTCCCCCGTGGCTGCTGGGCGGCAAGCGCGGTGCTGGAGGCGACGGCCACGGCGATGATGAGCTGGGAGGGCTTCACGGTTCGACCTCGCGGTGTGTGCGCGAGGATCGTTAACCCAGGGACGGCGCATTCCACAAATCGCGGGGGACGAAGTGGTCCCCCGCGGGACGAATGGGTCTAGGCTTCGCCTTCGTCCTTGCGACGCCGCACCAGCCACCAGACGAGCAGCACGACCCCGACGATGAGAACGATCTTGAGCACCGTCAAGAGCATCCCCAACAGCGTGCCGACGAGCGGCAGGAACAGGACCGAGAGGAGCTTCCAGAGGGCGACCCCGAGGACTCCGGCCGCCGCGACCGTCACGATGGGTTTGACCATAGTGCCCGCCCTACGGGATGGCCGGCCAAAAGGTGTCGGCGTGCTGGACCACGGTCAGGCTCCGGGTCCCAGTGGTTTCGTTGCCCGCACGAACGCGCCCATCACCCGCCCGCCGATCTCACGAGCCAGGACTTCCGCGCCGAGCCCCGCGCCGGCGAGAAACGTCCGCGCGTCCTCGAACGCATACACGCGGGTCGGCTCGATTGCCACGTCGGTGAAGCCGCTCGCGGTCAGCAGCGCCGCGAACTCCTTCTCCTCGAGGGCCCCGGCGATGCACCCGACCCACAGCTCCATGCTGCGGCGCACCTCGGCGGGGAGTGTCCCGTGAACGACGACGTCCGAGACCGCGAAGCGGCCACCGGGCTTCAACACGCGGAACGCCTCCGCCAGCACCCGCTGCTTGTCGGCGGCGAGGTTGATCACGCAGTTGGAGATGATCACGTCGATCGAGGCGTCGGGAAGCGGTATGTGCTCGATGTCGCCCTTGAGGAACTCGACGTTGGTGACGCCGGCCTTCTCCTGGTTTTGCCGCGCGAGGGCGAGCATCTCGTCCGTCATGTCGAGCCCGTACGCCTTGCCGCTCGGGGCCACGCGCCGGGCCGAGAGCAGGACGTCGATCCCGCCGCCCGACCCCAGGTCGAGGACGACGTCGCCCGGCTTGAGCTCCGCGAGGGCGGTCGGATTGCCGCAGCCCAGGGAGGCCAGAACGGCGGTCTCGGGCAGGAGGCGCTTGTCGGCGATCGAGTACAGGTCGGTCGTCACGGGGTCGCCGCATTCGCTGGCGCCCGCTGCGCCGCAACAGCTCGAGCCCGTGCCGGCCAGCACCCGCAATGCCGCCTGCCCGTACTTTTCGCGCACCGTGGCTTTGATCGCGTCGCTCATGGTCTGCTCCTGAATCAAGAAACGTTGATGGATCCGTGAAAAAAAACTACGAACAGCAGGCCGTCTGGCAGCTGCCCGCATGCTTGCCGGGCCGCACCGCCGCGGCGAACGCGGCGATCTCATCGAGCGCGTCGCGGTTCAGCGAGTAGTGCACCCAGCGCCCGTCCTTGCGGTCGGTGACGAACCCCGACTCTTTGAGCACGCGAAGGTGAAACGAGAGACGCGACTGTTGCGCGCCCAGGACGTTCTGCAGCTCGCATACGCACCGCTCACCGTGCGAGAGCATCCGCACGATCTCGACGCGAGTCGGGTCCGAGAGCGCGTGGAACCAGCGCGCCGCACGCGCCGTGGCCGGGAGGGTGGCGTTCGCCATGCCGCGGAATGTATCAAAATCGGTTGATTTGTCAACGGGGAGTCACCCCAACGGCAGCTCCGGGCTCGCCTCGTGCGCCAGCAGCCAGCGTTTGCGCTCGATGCCCCCGCCGAAGCCGGTGAGCTCGCCATGCGCCCCCACCACGCGGTGGCAGGGAACGATGATGGGGATCGGGTTCTTGCCGTTGGCGGCGCCCACCGCGCGCGCCGCATCCGGGGCGCCGATGCGACGCGCAATGTCGCCGTAGCTCGACGTCGACCCGTAGGGGATCGCGCAGAGCGCGCTCCACACGCGCTCCTGGAAGGGTGTCCCGCGCGGCGCCAGGGGCAGGTCGAACGCCGTCCGGCGGTGGGCAAAATACTCTGCGAGCTGCAACCGCACCCGGGTGAGCGTTTCACCCGCCGGGCCTCGGCCGTCGTCGGGCTCGCAGTCTTCCGGCGGCGGGGCGGCATGACGCGACGTCTCGAACCGCACGCCGACGAGGCCCGCCTCGGTCGCCAGCAGGACCAGCTCACCGACCGGACTTGGAAACCGCGCGACCGTGGTTGTCGCCATGGCTCAGGGCTGACGGAAGTGGAGCGGATCGCGGAGACTCTGCAGCTCCCGATAATAGTAGAGCGCCGTCGGTCGGCGGCCCTTGAACCGCAGCCGGCTCAGGAACGCCATCTCCTCCTCGGTGGCGCTGCCACTGAGGGCAGGATCGCGCCGGAACTCCTTCAGGCCGGGCTCTTCGGCCGCCGCCACATCGGCGTCCTGCTGGACGAATTCGAAGCGTCGCGCGGCTCCCGGTGCCACCCGTTGGTTCAACACGATGTCCAGCCGGAAGCTCGCCAGGTCGATGCTCCAGGACTCGATCAGCGGATCAAGAAAGGAGACACACTGCTCCGCCGAGAGGTGGAAGATGTCCGTATCGAGGAACTCGAGCACGATCACCCGCATCGCCTCGAAACTGCGGCCCCCGAGTCGGGCCACCATGCGGAGCCAGTACTCGTTGTCGAGCTCCTGCCGGGCGACGCTCTTCACCACGTCCAGCAGCTTCTGGGTCACCAGGCGCTCCAGCTCACCGAACGGCTGCCGCTCGAAGATCGCGCGCACGTGCTCCGCGCCGGCGGGCTTGCACTTGCGCAGCACCAGGTCGCGGACCTCGCGGAACAACGGGGCGGCCTCGCCCTCCAGCTCCCGTTTCAGGCCTTCCTTGCGCTGGATGTCCGCCAGCCGCGCCAACTCCCCGCTCGGCAACCGCAGGAACTTGTCCATCCGCTCGTAGATATCGGTGCGGTTCGGTGCGGGCGGCGCCCGTTTCCGCGTCAATAGCTGCGACACGTAGGATTCGGTCACACTCGCCGCCCGGGCGAGGTCCTTTTGCTCCAATCCCAACTCGTCCAAGCGCTGGCGGATCACGAACGACACGTCCACGCCGTTTTCCTCCGGAGTACGCGACGTTAACAAAGCCTCGTGAAGTAACAATACCTCACGAGGCGTGAGTTGACAAATATAGTGAAGTAGGTTACCGTGAGATAGCTACTTATCGGAGCGCGGGCGGGCAGCTGTTCGCCCCATTTTGGCGCGTGTGGAACGGTTCACCGGAAAGGGAGCGCGTGGTCGAACTGCATTGCCATGTCTGCGGCGGCTTCATCACCGAGCTGCGTTACATCTCGTACCGGCTCCCGTCGGGCATCGCGGCTACGCCGCATCGGGACCTCTGCGCCTGCACGACGCCGATCGTGTGCGGCCCGCCGCCGGGGTACTTGTCTTCCCCGGGCATGCCGATTCCCGGCCGCCGGAGCTGAGCGCACCATGGCCAAGATCGACGCAATCGAGATCGACGGGACCGTCGCTCAGGTCCTCCCGAATACGCTGTTCCGCGTGTCGCTCACCAACGGCCACACCGTGCTCGCCACCATCGCAGGCAAGATGCGGCGCTTCCGGATCCGAGTGCTCGCGGGAGACCGGGTGACGCTCGAAGTGTCGCCCTACGATCTCACGCGCGGCCGCATCACCTTCCGGCACAAATGAACCGGGCGCTCGCCAAGACTCCCCTGGTGTCGGCCGGCGGCCCACCGCGATGTGCGGCCTGCGGCGGACGCCTCACGTTCGGCACCGACACCCAGGGCCGCACGATGGAGCAGTGCGACTGCGGGTACCGCGGCTATGTGTCGCTGCGCACGGGAATCGCCGTACCGAACTACCCCGCGCCCGCACCGGCGTCGTCGTAGACAACCGGGGGATGGCAGGTGCACAGCGCGCTCGTGGGGCTGGCCGCGCGCGTCGCATGCAACACCGTCCCCCGCAGGCGATGCGCCGTCGCCTCCGGATCACCAATGAACCCGCCGCAGTTGTAGCAGTGGATCTCGACCATATTTCGAACCCTTTCCGCTTCATTTCATGAGAAAGAAAAAGGGCGGCCTCGCCGCCCTCCCCCTCCAAACAGACCGCCGAGCTCGCTGAGCCCGTTCGGCCCTAATTGTCGCCACTTCAAGTCCCCCAAGGCTACACTACTTCACTAACATTGTCAAGTAAGCTCTGCTGTGGAAAATCATCATGAGCCATATGAGTTAAGCGAACAAGTCGCTCAGCCGATCCCGTGGACCAGACTGCGGAGATCGAGCGTCTTCGCCTGCGCCTGGATCTCTTCACGGACTTTGGGGAACAGGCCTTGGGCTTCCTCTTGAAACCGTTGGAACAGCGCGCGCAGATCTTGGGTGCTCAGTCGCCGCCCCTGCGCATAGTACTGCTGCGCCACGTGCCCCAGCGCGTAGGTGGCGGCGAAGGTGACGGCGGCACCGGCCGCGACGCCACCTGCGCCCCCGACCAGCCTGCCGAACAGGCCGCCCGCGACACCGCCCACGAGCCTGCGCACCACGTCCTCCATCACCTGCGCAGCGGCTCCCAGCCCCAGCGTACCGGCCAGATCCTTGATCTGGTCGGCGTCGAGCTTCTGGCCATAGTGCTGGCCGATCTGATAGACCAGGCGCAGCTGCAACGGCAGGATCACCACGTTGGCGAGCTTGTCGGGGAGCAGCTCGACCGCGCTCGTAATCATCGCTTGCTGCAGAATCGCCCGATCGAGCGCGTCGTCCCCGGGCGGCGTGCCGCGGCCGACCACGACGGGAGCGGCGGTCTGGGCACCGGCAAGCCCCGCCGCACTCTGCTCCATCTCGGCTACCGTCGCGGGCGCGAGACCCAGGGCGCTGCGTAGCGCGCTCAGGAAGTCCATTTCCTGGCGGTTGAGCGGCCCGTCGGCGTGACACACGACGAGGGCGGTCTCGTAGGCGAGGCGGCGGGCGGCGTCGTCCGAGAAGCGGCGGGCGAGCTCCGCGAGCGGCGCCCGCGCGTCGGCGCCGCGTTGCGCGACGGCGTCGACATCGGTGACGCCAAGCCGCGAGAGCGCGGCGCGCAGCTCGCTGTCCTCCTCGGGAGCGGTGCGTCCGTCGGCCAGCGCCGCCAAGTAGGCGACGGTAACGATGGGTTCGTGATCGCGCTCGTTCATCGAGGGGAGTATACCGAGTCGGCCGCCGTGGTGAAGGGACCCGACTAGCGACGCCGTACCGGGATCAGGTCGAGCAGGAAGCTCGCCGTCGCCGCCGCGGCCGCGCCCAGCGCCGCCCACAACGGCGCCAGTCCCAGCGGCCACCACAGGTTCCAGCGCCACTGCCCCACCCACCGTGCCACACGGTACGCCTCGATCTGTGACTTGAGGCTTCCCTGCCGGCGCCGCGCCAGCAGCCGGGCGAGCCCTGCCTCGATACCGGGCCAGCGGATCCAGGTGAACCCGCCGACGATCAGCACGAGGACGAGCCAGAACACGCCCTTCGGCTTCGTCCATTCGATCTCCCACCCCCGGTAGAGAAACGGGTGGGTGACGAGGTAGCGCCCCCCCGCTCCGAGCCGCCGCGCCAGGTCGTCGATCGAGAGGCTCCGCGTGGCGAGGAGCGCGACCAGCGCCACGGCCACGGCGAGGAGCGCCCAGCGCACCAGCGGGAACAGGGCGACGGCGCGAAACAGACGCTGGCGTCCGACGCGGAGCACCTGCGCGATGACGGGGGACGGAGCCGTCTGTGGCGCGGTGACCACCAGCGGGGGGGGTGCCATCTGCGGGGCACCGAGGAACGGAGGGCCGAGATGGGTCCGGACGAAGCGATCGGCGAGCTGATACCCCTGATAGATGAGCGCCTCGATCTCGATCGGGTTGAACGCATCGAGATCCGTGCGCAATTGGGCGATCGAGTCCGCATCTGGGTGCGGGTCTGGTGGCCTCGGCCCGGCCGGAACGGCCGCCGAAGGGTCTGAGGCCATCTCGAAGAACGCCGCGGCCGTGGGCGGCGAGCCCGGTCGGCGCCGTTCATGCAGCTCGCGCAGTTGGCGGTCGCGCACGTCCTCCATGAGGACGGCCCCGATGCGCGCCATCATCGAGATCCGGCCGGCGGCCGGCAGCGGCTGGGCGGCGAGCGTGCCGCCCGCGTCGCTCACGATGAGGTGGGTGCACTCCTCCTCCAGCAGCGCCGACAACCCCAGGTTGTCGTAGACGCCCCCGTCGGTCAGCGCCACGCGCGGCGTCGTGGCGGGGTCGTACAAGCCATACACCGAGAATGGGTTGAAGACGGGCGGGAAGTTCGCCGAGGCCGCGACGGCATCGGCCAGGGTGACCTGCTCCAGCTCGCGCGCCGCCGCCCAGCCGAAGCACTCGGCGCTGCGAAAGTAGTACACGTCGATCACCAGCTCGGCGAAGTCGTCCAGCGCCTGGCCGGAAAAGCGGGCGCGCAGCCCACCCAGGGCCTCCTGAATCCCCCGCAAGGCTCCCCAGAACCGCTCGACGTGCTGATCGCGCGTGTAGCCCCCGCTCACCGGCGGGTCGCGGTGCAACCCGTCGCGCAGGTACCAGGCGGCGATCTTCGCGTCGCGCAGCCGTCCGGGCTCGGCGCCGGCGAGCATCCGCAGCAACGACGGGCCCTGTTCCTCCAGCGCGAAGACAGTGCCCGGCAGGCCGCCGCGACCGGGAACGCCCCGCCACGCCGCGCCGTCACGCGCCGCGACCCACCAGTAGAGGTGGGCCGCGGTGAAGGGGCGAAACGGGTAGACCTCCGACGCCGCGGCGACCGGACGCCGGGCCGTCGCGGCTTCACGCTGCCGGATCCACGGCTCATCCTCGGTCACGAACCGGTTGCGCGCCTGGGTGACCATGTCGGGGAACCACTCGGCGCCGGCCGAGGCGCGGCGCCGCGCGGTTTCGAGCAGTCGCTTGTAGGCGACGATGAGGGCGACCTCGTCGAAGCGGATGCTGCCCAGCGCCGGGTCTCCGATCTCGGACATGGTGAAGCGGAAATCGCGCCCGCTATTGAGTGAGGTGGCGTTGATCACCCACTTGGGCACGAGCGTCGGATCGGCGCGGCTCGTGGCCTCGCGGTTGTGCAGCTCCACATCGAACCCTACGCCCTTGCCGGGAGGCCGGAACTTCAGATCCTGGAGTGGAGCGCCGCGGGCCCACGCCGGCGTGATGCGCCGCGCGGCGTCACGGAACAGGTGCCGCTGGTACAGCCGCGCCATGCGCCGGCCCCAGGAAAAGTCGGTGCACAGCATGCGCAGGTTCCACCACGGCGTCATGAGCAGCCGGGTGCGCAGGTTCTTGCGAACGCCGCGGCGCAGCGCCGCCTCGGTGGCTTCGACCGTTTCTTCGTAGTCGCGGCGCGTGAGCGCGCCCCAACTCGCTTCGAAGCGGTGCTTGAGATAGAGGATGTAGCAGGCGCCGAGAATCGAGCCGCCCGAAACCGTCGACAACACGCTCACATACCGCAGCAGGTCGAGCTCGGCGAGGCGCCGCAGGACACCAAGGTGGAAGAAGGCGGCGCGGAAACCGCCTCCCGACAGGGCTAGGCCCAGCTTGGCCCCGGTCGCCGGCTGGGTGCCGGGCTTGGCGGTCGTCACATCGAACCCCTGGGTGCGGCACGCCCGCGCAAGAAACGCATGCGATTCCGTGAGGAGCGGGCAGCAATGTGAGCGGCGGCCGGGGCCGCGTCAAGCTCGCCGGCCGTCCGGCACGAATCCCAACGTTACACGAACAGGGACACGTCCGCCCCGGCCGCAAAGTCCAGAAACGCCGTCGCGCCGGCGATTTCAGCGTCCGCCAGCAGGTCCTCCGGGCCGATGCCCATCACCCCCATGGTGGTCGAGCAGGCGTACAGCCGCACCCCGGATTCCCGCGCCATCTCCAGGAACTCCTCCACCCGCGGCATGTGAGACCGCTTCATCCAGCCTTTCATCATCGCGGTCGCGGCCGCGGTCATGCCGGGCAGGGCACCGACCAGACTGGGCAACGGAATCGGCAGGGCCGGGTTGGCGAGCGGGCTCACCTTGAGCTTCTTGTGCTTCTTCTTGTGAATGATGTCGAGCCCGTAGAAGGTGAAGAAGACACCCACCTCCCAACCCAAGCTCGCGGCCGTGGTGGCGAGAATCAGCACCGGGTACGCGCCGTCCAGCGTCCCCTTGGAGGCGACGAGCGCCAGCCGGCGCCGGCGCTTCGCGTCGCCGTGTTCGGTTCCCGCTTCGGGAGCGGGGACCGCGGTCGTCACCGTCACATTTCCCTCCGGAGATGAAACACCTGGATCCCATCCCGGTCGGCGACGGAGAGGAGGGTGAACCCCCGCTGTCGCGCCAGCGCGGGGAAATCGGCGAGCGATCCCGGATCGGTGCACTCGACGCGGAGCACCTGCCCGGGACGCAGCCGGTCGAGTGCGCGAGATGCCTTGTACACAGGGAGCGGGCAGAGCAGGCCTTTGCAGTCGAGCTCCGCATCGGCACGGGCAGGGGTCGGGGACAGCGTGATGTCGGGCATGTCAAACCTCCGTGGGGTCCGCGTCGTCCAGGAGGTCGGCATAGAAGGACGCGTACTTCTGGCCGCCATCGGGGGAGATGCCGACGATGGGGTCCGCCGACCCGTCGAGCGACGCCATCGCATGGACGATCGCCCCGGTCGAAGGCCCGACGATGAGCGCCTCCTCCCGAAACAGCCGCTGCACCATGGCGTACGCAGGCGCGTCTTCGACGCGGATCACGTCGTCGATCACGGACCGGTCGAGAATGGCGGGCGCTTTCGCCTCCTCGAGGTTCTTCAGTCCCGGAAGGCGATGACCTCGCTGCGGCTCCACCGCCACCACGCGGATCGTCGGGTCGCGCTCCTTCAGGAATCGTCCGACCCCCGACAGGGTGCCGCAGGTGCCGTACCCTGCGACGAAGGTGCGCACCTGCCCCTCGGTCTGTTCCCAGATCTCGGGGCCGGTGCCTTCGTAATGGGCCCGCACGTTGTCGGCGTTGGCGTACTGATCAGGCATGGCGTAGCGTCCCGCGTGCGCGGGACTCTCCGCGATGGCGCGTGCCAGCGCGATCGCTCCGTCCCGTGGATTGTCGATGGGGCAGAGCTCATCGGGCGTCGGCAGCACGGTGGCCCCCAGCATGCGCAACAGCACGAGCTTCTCCCGCGGCACGCCCGAGGGGATGGTCACCGTGAGCCGGAGCCCCTCGAGCGCAGCGAGGGCGGCGAGCGCGATCCCGGTGTTCCCGGAGGTCGCCTCCACCAGCTCTCTGCCCCGCAGCTCGCCGCGGTCCCGCATCCCCTGCAGCAGCGCCCGGGCGGTGCGGTCCTTCACCGAGCCGAACGGATTGAACCACTCGAGCTTCAGGTAGCCGTCGGCTCCCGGCCGGAGCACTCGGTTGAGGCGGACGAGCGGCGTAGGGTTCTCGGGGGACGCCACGAGCTCCCGCACGTCGCGGTAGCGGCGCCGGCTGGTATCGGAGGGCATGGACCGGTCGGCAATCGAGCCCGGTGCGATGGACATGGCAGCTGCGTTCTCCTGTTGCAGTGAACGTCAAAAAGCCCGCGACGGCGAAGCCGTGCGGGCGGTGCGAATCGCGCTGGAGCCTTGGCTTGGGTTACGCCTGGCAGGCTGCCTTCATGGCGACACACTCCGCCCCACGGGTGCGTGCGAGCGGGTACAGGGGCAGGCCTCGGGACGGTGGCAGACGTGGGTCATCGTTTCCTAGAACCCGGCGACGGGCCCCCGAGTTCCCTGCTCCCGGCGCGGCTGTATCATCCATGGTATGCCGAACGCCATCGCCGCCCTGACGGCGGCCGTTGCCGACCGCTATACCGTGGAGCGCGAGCTCGGCCGGGGCGGCGCCGCGACGGTGTATCTCGCGGAGGATCGCAAGCATCATCGGCCGGTGGCCCTGAAGGTGCTGCGTTCGGATCTCGGATCGCAGCTCGGCAAAGAGCGGTTTTCACGCGAGATCGCGATCGCGGCCCAGCTCTCGCATCCGCACATTCTGCCCCTGATCGATTCAGGAGAGGCCGCTGGTCTCCTGTACTACATCACGCCATTCATCGCGGGGGAGTCCCTCCGCCAGCGCCTCGATCGCGAGCACCGGCTGCCCGTACGCGACGCCGTGCGCTACGCGCGGGAAGTCGCCGCGGCGCTCGACTACGCGCACCGCCAGGGCTTCATCCACCGCGACATAAAGCCCGAGAACATCCTGCTGTCGGACGATCACGCGGTCGTGGCCGATTTCGGCATCGCGCGGGCGATCGCTGAGGTGGGCGGCGAGGTCATCACGGAAGGCGGCCTGACGATCGGGACGCCGGAGTACATGAGTCCGGAGCAGGCGAGCGCCGAGCGGGAGCTCGGTGCCAAGAGCGACCTCTACAGCCTGGGCTGCGTGCTGTACGAGATGCTGGCCGGCGAGCCGCCGTTCACGGGTCCCAACATGCGCCGCGTCCTCGCCCGCCACGTCGCCGAGCGGCCGCGGCCGTTGCGAGCCGCACGCCCGGACACGCCTCCCGCCGTCGAGAACGCCGTGGCGCGACTCCTGGAAAAGGATCCGAGCGCGCGGTTCGAGACGGCGGCCGAGCTGGCCGCCGCCCTGGAAGACGGACGGCCCGCGACCCCGGCACATGCTGTTGGCCTGGCCCGGTTCATCGCCGTGCTCCCCTTCGTGAACGCGAGTCCCGATGCCGACGCCGAATACCTGAGCGACGGCATCACCGACGAGCTGATCAACGCTCTCACCAAGGTCGAAGGACTCCGGGTGGCATCGCGCACTTCGGCGTTCGCGCTCAAGGGAAAACCGCAGGACGTGCGGGCCACCGGCGCCCTGCTCGGCGTGTCCGCCGTGCTGGAGGGCACCGTGCGGCAGGCGGGCGGGCGGCTGCGCGTCACGGCGCGTCTCACCGCCACGGACGACGGCCGCCACCTCTGGTCGGAGCGCTACGACCGGCCGGTGGGCGACGTGTTCGCGATCGAAGACGACATCGCCCGCACCATCGTGAGCACGCTGCGGGCGACGTTCCTCGCCGACCTGGTCGAGCCCGCGCCAGCGCAGCGCACGTCGTCCCTCGAAGCGTATGGCCTGTATCTCAAAGGGCGCTTCAGCTGGAACAAGCGCTCCGCCGAGGGAGCGTCGGAGGCGATCGGCTACTTCGAGCAGGCGATCGCCGCCGACCCCCGGTACGCGCTGGCCTACGCCGGGCTGGCCGACGCGTACGCGCTGCAGGTGGACTATCGGGGCGTGCCGGTCCGGGAGGGCTTCGAGCGGGCCAAGGCCTACGCCCAGCAGGCACTGGCGCTCGACCCGACGCTCGCCGAGGTGCACGCCTCACTCGGCTGGGTGTTGTTCATTTATGACTGGGACTGGGACGCCGCCGCGGCGGCGTTCCGTCGCGCTCTGGAGATCGATCCCGGCTACGCCACGGCGCACCAGTGGTACAGCTTTGTGGTGCTGATCCAGCACACCGTCGACCAGGCGCTGGTGGAAGGCCATACGGCGCTCGAGCTGGATCCCGCCTCGGTCTCGATTCGACGCTCGCTCGGCTGGCTGTACTACTACGCGCGGCGCTACGACGATGCCCTGCGCCATCTCCGGCGTGCGATCGCGATGGACCCCATGTCGGAAGAGAACTACCGGATGTTGGGCCGCGTCCTCACCCAGCTGGGCGCGTACGACGAAGCGGAGCGCGCCCTGCGCGAAGCGTTGTCGCTCTCGCCCGAAGTCGCTTATGCCTCCGGGACCCTGGGCTACCTCTACGCGGTACGTGGAGATCGGGCGGCCGCCGAGCGCATCCGGGAGCAGCTCGTGGGCCGCCGCCAGACGGAATACGTCTCCCCGGTCGCGATCTGCATGGTCACCGCCGGCCTGGGGCTGGTCGACGAGTTCTTCGAATGGATCGAGCGGGCCTACGAGGAGCGGCGGGGATGGCTCGCGTACCTGAAGATCGATCCGACGCTCGACGCCCTGCGGACCGACCCCCGATTCACCGCGCTGGTGCGCCGGATGCGGCTGTAACCATCGCCTGCACGATGTCCAGCATCATCGCCGTTCCGCGTCGCACGTTCTCGATCGAGATGCGCTCGTCGTTGCCGTGGACACCCGACGCCTGGTCGGCGGGAATGAGAAACGGCGCGTAGCCGTAGCTCGCGATCCCCAGATCCCGGAAGAAGTGACTGTCGGTGAAGCCCGTGGAGACCTGCGGGACGATCGCGGCAGCGGGGAAGTACTTGCGGGTCACGGCGACCAAGGTCCGGTACAGCGGTGTATCGGCCGACGAGACGGCCGGCGTGAAGCCCATGATCTGCTCGACCCGGATGCCCGGGTCGTCGATCGCCGACGCGAGCTCCGCCAGGAAGGCGTCCCGGTCTTGATCGGGGAGCAGGCGGCAATCGAGCTGCGCCTGGGCCTCGGGTGGAATTACGTTGATCTTGGCGCTGCCCGTCAGCATCGTGATGGAGCAGGTGTTGCGCGTCAGCGCAGCCAGGTCCGGAGCGTCGATCTGCAGCCGGAGCAGCGCGTTCCGGTCCAGTACCGTATGCGCGATGTCGCCAAACGCCTCGCGCCATTGCGGCGCGGCGTTGGGCGCCAGACCCTTGAAGTACGCGTCCACCGCTGGGACGATCCGGGGCGCGAAGTCGTACGTCTGGATCCGGTACAGCGCCCGGATCAGCCGATTGACCGCCGAGGCCACAGGGGGGATCGAGCCGTGGCTGGGCTTGTCGGTCGCCACGAGCCGCAGCCACAGGGGCACCTTTTGCGTGACCTCGATCCCGAAGCGGCTGCGGCCCTCCTCCACCGTACCATCTCCGCCCTCGTTCAGCACGAAGCCGGCGCCGCGAAACGCCTCGGGATGGTTCTTGACCACCCACCCGGCGCCAAAGGCGCCGCCGGCTTCCTCGTCGGCAGTGGCCATGAAGATCACGTCGCGGGTGAGCGGCACGTGCATGCGGTGCAGCGCCAGGAACGCTTCCAGCTCAACGATGCCCAGGGTCTTCGTGTCGAGCGTACCGCGGCCGAACAGGTCACCGTTCTGTACGGCGGCCGCGAATGGATCCACTCGCCAGAATCGCGGGTCGGCGGGCACGACGTCCATGTGGTGCAGCAGCACGAGGGCGGGCGCAGTGCCGCCTTTGAGACGGGCCCAGACGTTGCCCCGGCCGGGCGCCGAGGACGCGGTATCGAAGGCAATCCCCTCGTCGTGGAAGATGCGGGCAAAGAAGCGCATCGTTTCCACCTCGTTGCCGGGGGGATTGGTCGTGTTGAGGTGGACGTACTCGGCGATGCGGCGGACCGCCTCGTCCTGCAGGGCGTTCAGCTCGACCGGCGCCTGCGCGCCAAGAGCCGGGGCCGCCGCGACGAGGAGGGCGGACCAGAGGACGCGGGGTGAGCGCATCCTCTAACGTGAGGCCGCTGCCACCAAAGCGCCAGGGATCGTCCGCTCCACCTGGCGCGCGAACTCCCGCGCGAACGCGTCGAGGTCGTCCCAGTCGGTGTAGTCGTAGTCGCGCGTCGTGTCGGTGTCCCCACTCGCCCTCGCCACCATGCGGCGCATCATGCGTTTCCTGAGCCAACCGTAGCGCGTGTAGGGCACCGCCCCCGCGACCGGTTTGACCACCGTGGGGCGCCAGCCGGTGCGGCGCAGAAACCGCAGGATGATGTCCTGGACCTCCTGGTGCGCTTCGGGGCGGCGCTCGAGGACCCCCAGGCACACCGACAGGAACGCGCTGGGCATGCGCGAGAGCTGGTCGGCGTGCGCCTGCACCCAGCGCCGCACCGGCCGCTGGTAGGCCCCCATATGAATCGACGCCGCGACGACGATCCCGTCGTATCGCTCGGGCCAGGCGTCGGTCGAGACGCGCCCGGCATGCGCGACGGTCACCTCGCATGACTCGGCCCGGAACCGCTCCCCGAGCGTCGTCGCGATCTTGGCGGTATGGCCGTCCGTGGTGCCGTACAGGATCAGGATGCGTGGCATGAGGCTGCTCCACAGGGTGGGTGCCGGAACCTGCGGTGCCACCCGTGAAGCGGGGTTGAAGGCTGCCTGAGGGGCCGCGGCTTTTGAAGAAGGGTTCGCCGGGGCTTCACTGGTTTACCGGGGCGGTGTCCCTACACTGCACTCGGGGAGGGGTCGGTATGAACAGGAAATGGCTCGCCGGTGCGATGGGGTTGCTGGTGGTGGGGTCGGTCGCTGCACGCACGGCCCGGCCGGGACCGCGCGATCCACGCGCAGCGATTTTCCGGCAGCGCGGCTGCAGCGAGTGCCATGCGATCTCCGCCCTTCAAGTCCGAGCGTCGAAAGACGTCGGCCCCGACCTGACCTACGCCTACGGGGACGTCGTCATCCGATACGGCGTCGATCTCGAGGCGTTTCTCGATCATCCGAGCGGGGTCATGCGCTTGATGGTCGAGTCGCACCTGCATCTGAGCGCCGTGGACCGCGACTCCATCCTTCAGATCCTCAAGGGGTTATACCTCGAGCGTCGGGCGGATGCGGCCTACTATCCGCTGCCGGGCCTGGTTCCATAACCTGAGTTCACGTTGCCTTCGCGAGTTCTTCATTCGCGAAGCGGTACGTAAGTCTCTGTGGATGGGACCATTCCAATCGCCCCACCGCCGGTGCTACCCACGGCATTGCAGGAGCCGCTGGACGAAACCGACGCGGTGTTGGAAGCCGACCGGTGTCTCCGGTGCGGCGGACCGATCGCCCGCGCGCCGTGCACGCTGGCGTGCCCTACCGAAGTCGACGTCCCGGGGTTTCTCGACGCGATCACCCGCGGCGACCTGCAGGCCGCGGCGACCATCATCTTTTCGGCCAATGTACTGGGCGGATCGTGCGCCCGCGTGTGCCCCGTCGAGGAGCTGTGCCAGCAAGCGTGCGTCCTCGATTCGCGGGGACGCCGTCCGATAGAGATCGCGCGGCTGCAGCGCTACGCCGCCGACTGGGCGCTGGGGCGCGGCGCCGTCCCGCTTCGCCCTGGTCCCCGAAACGGGAAGCGGGTGACCGTGCTCGGCGCCGGACCCGCGGGCCTGGGGTGCGCCGCGACGCTGGTGCGCCTCGGCTATGCCGTGAGGGTCGTGGACGCGCGAGCCGAGGTCGGCGGCCTGGTGCGCTACGCGATCGCCCCGTACCGCCTGGTACGCGAGCCGCTGCCCGCCGAGGCCGCGCGTTTGGCCGACGCGGGGGTCGAGTTCCGGTTCGAGTATCCGGTCGACCGGCCGGAGGTGCTGCGAGCCCTGGAACAAGAGTCGGACGCGCTGTTCCTCGGCGTGGGGCTGGGCAGCGACCAGGAGGTCCCCTACCCCGGCGACCACCTCCCCGGCGTGTGGGATTCGCTGCCCTTCATCGAAGCGCTCAAGCTCGACCATCCCCCCCGCGTCGGTGCGCGGGCGCTGGTGGTGGGCGGAGGCAACACGGCCATCGATGTCGCCCGTGAGGCGTTGCGGCTCGGGGCGCGACACGTCACGCTGCTCTATCGGCGCACGGAAAAGGAAATGCCGGCATACGCCCACGAGGTGCGCGAAGCGCGCGACGAAGGAGTGGCCTTCGAGTTCCTGGCGGAGCCCGTGCGGTTCCTGGGCAACGGACACGTGGATCAGGTCGAGTGCCGCCGCATGCGTCTCGGGGCGCCCGACGCGTCGGGCCGCTGCCGGCCCGAGCCGGTTTCCGGGAGCGAGTTCCTGCTCGCGGCCGACACGGTGGTCATGGCGATCGGTCAGCAGCGCCGCCTCGAGCTCTTTTCCTGGATCGACGGGTTGAGCCTCGATCACGGACTGGTCGTGACGGATCCGGCGACGGGGCAGACGAGCGCACCGAAGTACTTCGCGGGGGGCGATGCCGTGAACGGTGGAGCGACGGTGGTGCAGGCGGTGCACGCGGGCACGGTCGCCGCGCACGGGATCGACCGCTATCTGCGCGGAGCGACGAGCGCACAGGGGGCGGCGTGATTCCGGGCTTCACGCGCTACGCGCAGGGAGCCGCGGCGCTCCACGTCAACCGGGCCTGGTGCAAAGGCTGCAACCTGTGCATTGCGGCCTGCCCCAGCGGCATCCTCTCGCTCGACGCCGACCAGCGCATCGCGGTGGGCGATATCGGGCGCTGCATCTTCTGCGGCCTGTGCTCGGTCCGCTGTCCCGACTTCGTGTTCGTGCTGGAGCGGCCGACGCTCGCGCCAGTGGAGGTGCGCGCATGAAGCTGATCCAGGGCAACGAGGCCTGCGCGCTCGGCGCGATGCGCGCGGGGTGCCGGTTCTTCGCGGGGTACCCGATTACGCCGGCGACCGAGATCATGGAATGGATGGCGCGCCTGCTCCCGCCCACAGGGGGCGTCTTCATTCAGATGGAGGACGAAATCGCGGCGCTGGCCGGCGTCATCGGGGCGTCCTGGGGCGGCGCGAAGGCGATGACGGCGACGTCGGGCCCCGGCTTCTCCCTGATGCAGGAGCACCTGGGCTACGCCGCGATGACCGAAACGCCGTGCGTGGTGGTGGACTCGCAGCGTGGCGGGCCGAGCACCGGGCTGCCGACCCTGCCGGCGCAGGGCGACGTGATGCAGGCCCGGTGGGGCACGCACGGTGACCGGGCGGCGATCGTGCTCACGGCGTCGTCGGTACGGGACGTGTACGAGGCGACGGTCGCGGCGTTCAACTTCAGCGAGACCTACCGCCTCCCCGTCGTCCTGTTGCTCGACGCGCTGCTGTCGCACATGCGCGAGAACGTCGAGCTCCCGGAGGTGACCGTCCTCGACCGCGCGAAACCCGGGTCCACCGGGCCGTTCCTGCCGTTCGGGTCGACCGCGTTCCAGGCCTTCGGCGACGGCGCCCCGCTCGTCGTGACCGGCCTTGCCCACGCCGAC
>Ga0153915_10001844_pt1 | contig 19476 bp, 30 predicted proteins | sample Opewatmetagenome_2_FD_107003 | JGI IMG/M metagenome (GOLD analysis project Ga0153915, IMG submission 107003) | Freshwater wetland microbial communities from Ohio, USA - Open water 3 Core 3 Depth 3 metaG | ecosystem: Environmental > Aquatic > Freshwater > Wetlands | place: USA: Ohio, Lake Erie...
GACAATGTGACGATAGAAGGGGCTTTAATAACGCCTATAGCGATGGAGAAGGAACTGAGGTTTGCCATACGTGAAGGCGGACGCACGGTGGGAGCCGGCGTAATCCATGAAATCATTGAATAATAGATCACATTCGGGAAATATACGGTCAAAATGACAGATAAATCATTAGCAAATCAAAAAATACGAATAAGATTAAAGGCATACGATCATAAATTGCTTGACCAATCAGCGATGGAGATTGTTGAGACGGTAAGGGAGACTGGCGCTAAAATTGCTGGACCTATACCACTTCCTACTATAATCAATAAATTTTGTGTGTTGAGATCGCCGCATGTTGATAAAAAATCTCGTGAACAATTCGAGATACGAACACATAAAAGGCTACTTGATATCCTTGAGCCGAATCAACAAACAGTAGATGCATTGATGAAACTGGATCTTTCCGGCGGAGTTGATGTGGAAATAAAGCTATAGCAAAAAAAGCGAAGCGGAGATATATATTAATGGTCGATAGGATTTATGGAAAAAAAATTGGTATGTCCCGTTATTTTGTTGAAGAAGGGAAATGTGTACCTGTTACGATAGTCAAAATCGAACCATGCGTTGTAGTTCAGAAAAAGACAACAACAAAAGATGGTTATGAGGCTATTCAGGTCGGGTTTGAAGAAGAAAAAGAAAGTCGCATAAACAAACCTATAAAAGGCCATTTAACAAAAGCAGGAAACCAATTTTTTAATTATCTAAGAGAAATAAGGGTTGATGATGCTGGTCAATATGAGCTGGGACAGAAAATCGATAGTAATATTTTTCAACCAGGCGATCTTGTGAATATTTCCGGAACAAGCAAAGGTCATGGATTCAGTGGTGTCATCAAAAGATGGGGGTTTTCAGGAGGACGAAAGACTCATGGTTCTAGGTCCCATCGTATTCCAGGGTCTATTGGCACTACAACAACACCTGGAAGAGTAATGAAAGGAAGAAAATTGCCTGGGAGAATGGGATTCGATAAAACCAAAATTAAAAATCTTAGGGTAATTGATATAAGACCGGAAATACAGATCATAGCTATAAAAGGGGCGTTACCAGGTGGTTTCAGCGCTATTATGGAAATAAGTAAAATCTAATTTTAAAGATTGATAATAGGACATGACAGTGATTGATATATATAATCTACAGGCGGAAAAAATATCTCAGATGGAGATAAATGAATGCCTATTCGAAAAATCGGTAAGGAAAGATATTTTACATCAGGTCGTTGTTAGTCAACTTGCTAATAAACGAGCAGGAAATGCATCGACTAAAACCCGAGCTGATGTAAAATGTTCCGGCAGGAAATTATATAAACAAAAAGGCACTGGAAGGGCAAGAGTAGGTGGTGATTCATCTCCAACTAGAAAGGGAGGTGGAGTTGCTTTTGGTCCAAAACCACGAAATTATTTTATTAAAGTCCATAAGAAAATTAAAAAGGCTGCAATCAGAATGGCATTGACTGATAAATTGCAATCTGATCATCTTGTAATTATAGATGATTTTAATTTTTCCGAAATAAAGACCAAGCAATTTTTAGAGGTTATGAAAAAATTTAATGTAAATAAGGCCCTCATAGTTACTGAAGAAAAAAATGAAATACTGGAAAAATCTTCCAAAAATGTTCCTTGGGTAAAGGTTATCAGACATCAGGGGCTTAATGTTTATGATATACTTAATCATGATCATCTTTTTTTAGTCAAATCAGCAATTAAAAAAATCGAGGAGGCACTGATTTCCTAATGGATATTTACAGAGTTATTAGAGAGCCTCATATCGCTGAAAAGGCCAATTTCGTAAAAGAAAAATATAACCAGATTACCCTTAAGGTCGATAAAAGAGCCAATAAGATAGAAATCAAGAATGCAGTTGAAAAGATTTTTAAAAAAAGGGTTCTTGAGGTAAATACGATTAATATAGAAGGCAAGAAACGACGAGTTGGTAGAAATATCGGAAAAAAAATCGATTGGAAAAAGGCAATCGTAAAACTTGCTCCCGGAGAGAATATTGAATTCTTTGAAGGAATGTAAGTCAACAACTTATTGTTTAATCAATTATATAATATGATCCAAAAAATGAAGAATAAATAGCGGAGCGATAGATGGCTATTAAGAGTCACAAACCAACTTCACCGGGGCGAAGATTTCAGAAATATTCTACCTTTGAAGAGTTAACTACTGATACTCCGGAAAAGAGTCTTCTTAAGACGTTAAAAAATAATGCAGGAAGAAATTCTGCAGGACGTATGACCAGTCGGCATAAGGGCGGGGGGCATAAAAAACGGTTCCGGATTATCGATTTTAAACGGAATAAAGACGGTATCCCTGCCCGAGTAGCTACCATCGAATATGATCCCAACCGCTCAGCGAATATCGCTTTGATAAATTATCAGGATGGGGAAAAGCGATATATACTGGCTACCCAGGGGCTTAAGGTTGGAGAAACATTAATATCCGGTGTGAATGCTGAAATATTACCGGGGAATGCACTAGTCTTAAGAGATATACCTCTTGGTACATTAATACACAATATTGAACTGAAAATAGGGCATGGTGGACAAATTGCCAGAGGTGCCGGGAATTATGCACAATTAATGGCCAAAGAGGGTCGCTATGCTCAGGTCAAATTACCATCAGGTGAAGTCAGGTTGATACCTATCGAATGTAAGGCGACGATAGGGCAAGTTAGCAACATCGATCATGCAAGCATAAGCATTGGGAAAGCAGGCAGGAATAGATGGAAGGGAAAGAGACCGCATGTAAGGGGTGTTGCAATGAACCCGGTAGATCATCCACATGGTGGAGGCGAGGGGAAATCTTCTGGAGGGAGACATCCTGTAACTCCGTGGGGCGTGCCCACCAAAGGTTATAAGACTAGAGTCAAAAAAGACAGTGATAAGCTGATCGTTAAAAGAAGAAAATAGAAATTCACTGATTAATTGGAGGTTATATTTTGCCAAGGTCACTAAAAAAGGGCCCATTTGTAGATGATCATTTATTGAAAAAGGTCCTCACTGCGCAGGAAACCAGAAGCAGGAATATTATAAAAACATGGTCTAGAAGATCTACTGTATTGCCCGAATTCGTAGGGGTCACTCTTGCGATACATAACGGAAAAAAATTTCTGCCTATTTTTATTACTGAAGATATGGTGGGACACAAGCTCGGTGAATTTGCCCCGACCAGGACTTTTTTCGGACATTCAGGAGATAAAAAATCTAAATTAAAAGGTGTTAAGTAATGGAATCCAGCGCTGTAGCAAAATATGTCAGGTTATCACCAAGAAAAGTCCGGTTAATTATGGATGAAATTCGCGGAAGGCATGTAGAAGAAGCACTCAACATGCTGTCCTTTACGCCCCAGAAAGGTGGAAGAATACTTAAAAAATTAATTAATTCGGCTGTAGCAAACGCTCAACAGAACTCGGGAACTGATGTGGATCAACTATATATCCACAGGATATTTGCAGATGAGGGTCCCTCACTTAAAAGATTCAGTCCAAGGGCAATGGGCCGTGCTACCAGAATTCTAAAAAAGACATGTCATTTGACCGTTATTCTCAATGATAAGAAACAATAAAGTATCACAATATTTTTTTAATTTTATTAGACAGTATTTTTAATTATATTAAATTCTTAATCCCCAGATGCAATCAAATGTTTATAGGGAGGTAACTATTGGGACAAAAAGTTAATCCAATCGGTTTTCGGTTAGGCATAAACAAAGATTGGAATTCAAAATGGTTCGCAGTTAAGGAATACAGCAATTTTGTATTTGAGGATTTTAATATACGAAAATTCCTTAAAAACAAACTACAACAAGCTGGCATCTCAAAAATTGAAATTGAAAGGGCTGCCAACAAAGTCCGGATAAAGATACATACTGCAAGACCCGGTTTGGTCATAGGCAAGAAGGGGATAGAGATTCAAAATCTTAAAAAGGAATTGGAAGATAAAATAAAAAGAGAGTTTTTTATTGATATTCAGGAAGTCAGAAAACCGGAAGTTGATGCCCAGTTACTGGCTGAAAATATAGCTCTGCAATTGGTTAGAAGGGTATCGTTTCGAAGGGCAATGAAGAAAAGTGTAACCTCCGCACTCCGCTTTGGAGTTCAGGGTATCAAGATAGCCTGTAGTGGGAGATTGGGTGGTGCTGAGATGGCACGACGAGAATGGTATCGAAAAGGAAGGGTGCCTCTTCATACGATTAGAGCAGATATTGATTATGGATTTGCCGAAGCATTTACAACATATGGAATCATCGGCATAAAAGTAACAATATTTAATGGCGAGATACTGCCTGGTAAAAAGGATTAAAAGACATCATGCTTAGCCCTAAGAAACTAAAATATCGAAGAAGACACAAAGGTCGAAATAAAGGCACGGCCCATAAAGGAAGTACTCTTGAATATGGTGATTATGGTCTTCAGGCAGTTGAATGCGGGTTTATGTCCGCACAACAGATTGAATCAGCGCGTATCGCTATAACAAGACATGTAAAACGTGGCGGGAAAATATGGATCAGAGTTTTTCCGGATAAGCCGATTACAAAAAAACCGCTTGAAACGCGTATGGGAAAAGGTAAAGGTAATACTGAAGGATGGGTTGCAGTAGTGAAACCTGGAAGAATATTATATGAAATGGAAGGCATAGGTGAGAGTATTGCTCAGGAAGCCTTTAGATTGGCCAGTTATAAACTTCCATTTTCTACAAGATTTATAATCCGGAGATCATAATTGTGAAAGCAAATGAAATTAAAAATTTAAGTAAACCAGAACTGAAACAAAAAGAAATAAATCTTAATCAAGAGATCTTTAATCTTAAGTTTCAAAAATCCACAGGTCAACTAGGGAATACATCTATGATAGCCAAAACTAAGAAAGATTTGGCTCGAGTAAAGACAATTTTAAAAGAGATGGAAATATCTGGTGAGATTGAAAGAGGTTAGGATGAAAGAACGAGGAGTACGAAAAAAGTTGAGTGGGATTGTTGTCGGCAACAGCATGGATAAAACAGCTGTAGTTATTGTAAATAGATTAAAAAAACACAGTACCTATGCAAAATATATCAGAAGATACTCCAAATATCTGGTCCATGACCCGTTAAATCAATGTCAGATTGGAGATAAGGTAAGGATAGTTGAATGCAGGCCTATCAGCAAAACTAAAAGGTGGCAACTTCTTGAAATAATAGTGAAAGATCAATTAGAAAAACTCAATTCTAATATAGAGCAACCATTGGAGCTATAGATATGATACAGACGGAAACAACATTAAAGGTTGCAGATAATTCCGGAGCTAAATTACTCTTATGTATTAAAGTGCTTGGGGGATCAAAGAGACGATATGCAAGTGTAGGAGATATTATAATCGTTTCTGTAAAAGAGGCAATTCCGAATTCAAAAGTCGCCAAGGGCAGTGTAATGAGGGCTGTTATTGTAAGAACTGCAAAAGAATTACGCCGATCAGATGGTTCATTCATCAAATTTGATGATAACTCCGCTGTGCTTATAAACCAGCAAAATGAACCTATTGGAACAAGAATATTTGGCCCAGTTGCAAGGGAATTAAGAGCCAAAAAATTTATGAAGATTATTTCATTAGCACCGGAAGTATTATAAATTTTAAAAGCCTTATTTATTGTTAAATACAATTTATTATTGTTTAATTAGAAATTTCAAAAGGTATTGGAGTAAAATCAGTGTCAAAGAAGCATCCAATTCTAAAAAAGAACGATAAAGTAATAATCCTTTCAGGAAAAGAAAAGGGCAAGATAGGCGCTGTATTAAAGATTGATGCAGAGAAGATGCGTGTAATTGTTGAAAAATTAAATATTGTAAAGAGACACTCGAAAGCAGGAGCAAAAGGCACAAAAGGTGGTATTATTGAAAAAGAATCTCCTATCCCCATTTCGAATCTTATGCTCATCTGCAACAAATGCGCCGAACCTACAAGGGTTGGGAAAAGGATTTTGGAAGATGGTTCAAAGGTAAGGATCTGTAAAAAATGCGGGGAGTTTTTAAGCGAATAATAACTGGATATTTAATAGGTAATTGTCTTATAAATTAAATTCAAATAGTTGGAGATTAAGAGGTTATTTTGGAGGTACATTTGTCCCGACTGAAAGAAAAATATGAAAATGAAGTTGTTCCTGTCTTGATAAAGGAATACAAATATAAAAGTATCATGGCAGTTCCCCGGCTAGAAAAAGTTGTTTTAAATATGGGCCTTGGAGAGGCGATATTTAATATCAAAGTCATCGATAGTGGTGTTGAGGAACTTAAACTGATAGCAGGGCAAAAACCCGTTATTACCAAGGCAAAGAAGTCTATTGCGGGGTTTAAACTTCGTGAAGGAATGCCGATTGGTTGCAGAGTTACATTAAGACATGAAAAGATGTATGATTTTTTAGATAAGCTGTTTAATGTAGCCCTACCTAGAGTTCGTGATTTTAGGGGATTACCGTATAAGATTTTTGATGGCAGGGCAAACTGTTCGATTGGGATAAAAGAAGAAATTATTTTTCCGGAAATAGAATATGATAAGATAGATAAGATTAAGGGATTAAACATAAGCATTGTTACAACCGCTAAAACGGATGAAGAAGGTCATTTCCTATTGAAGCTCCTCGGGATGCCCTTCAAAAATTAAGAGGGAGGTAGACTTGGCAAAAAAGTCTTTAATCGCTAAAGCAAAAAGAAAACAAAAATTTATTACTCGTACTTATAATAGATGTCCAATTTGCGGCAGGCCTAGGGCCTTTCTTAGAAAATTCGGCATTTGTCGTATATGTTTTCGCAAAATGGCTTTGAATGGAGATATCCCTGGGGTTATCAAATCAAGCTGGTAGAAAATATGGGTTTTAATAAATAGTATAGTAATATATTTAATTAGGAATAATTTTTCACAATTCAAAATGCCGAAAAATTAAAATTCAAAAAAACAATCAAAACCCTTTTAAGTATTTTAAGAAAGAAATTTTAAAGACTAAAACAGTTTTAAGGAGTAAGTTAGATGAGCATGACGGATCCCATAGCAGATATGCTGACCAGGATAAGGAACGCACTAATTGCGTCTCATAATACAGTGGATATCCCAAGTTCGAGATTGAAGATCGATATTGCCAAGGTTTTGAAATCTGAGGGGTTTATTAAAAATTTCAAGATTACCGATGATCAAAAACAAGGGATCATGAGAATATTTTTTAAACACGATGATCAGGGAGATTCTATAATTGATGGCCTAAAAAGAATGAGTAAACCGGGTTGTCGAATGTATTCAAAAAGTGATAAGATTCCTCAGGTATTAAACGGATTTGGTATTAGTATCCTCTCTACTTCAAAAGGAATCATGACTGACAAGCAAGCAAGAAAAATGGGAGTCGGAGGAGAAGTCATCTGTTCAGTTTGGTAGGTAACAACACAACAGGTGGTTTATATTTAATCCAGGGTAAACTCCGGCTTTACCAGGATACTAACAAAAGTTTGACAGTTACGGGATTATATGAAGGCCCCTCTGACTCTCAAATTCAACTAACATGATACATTGATATTTACGGGAGGTTTTCCATGTCACGCATAGGCAAAAAGCCTATATCAATACCGAAAGATGTAAAGATCGATATTAAGGATAATATTATAACTGTAAGTGGACCAAAAGGCGTACTTAGTCGTAATATCAATCCTGGAGTCAATATCCAAACTGAAAATAATCAAATAATACTATCGATCAATCATTCTACAAAGCAATTTAATTCTTTTCACGGATTATTCAGGGCATTGATTGCCAATATGGTTACGGGAGTAAGTAAGGGCTTTGAGAGAGTTCTTGAGATAGTTGGCGTTGGATATAGAGCTGAATTATCTGATAGGACAGCTACATTTCATCTGGGATACTCTCATCCGGTAATATATGCCTTGCCGAAAGGTATAGAAGCAAATATTGATAAAACTAAAATAACGCTAATGGGTATAGACAGAGAACTGCTTGGTCGAACTGCAGCGAAGATAAGAGGTTTTAGAAAGCCTGAGCCATATAAAGGAAAAGGGATACGGAACACCGGTGAAGTGATTAAGTTAAAAGCAGGGAAAACTGGTACAAAATAATATAATTAAATATTTACTAAAATTGAATTAAGGGATTTTTTATGGGAGCAATGAGCAGAGCTGATTCAAGGGAAAAAAGGAAAAAAAGGGTTAGAAAAAAAGTGAGAGGAACTTCTGAAAATCCAAGGCTATCTGTATTCAGGAGTTCAAAAAATATTTATGCTCAGATCATTGACGATACAGTCTCCAAGACTCTCGTAGACGCATCCTCATTGTCCAAGGGCATTGCAGATGAGGTTAGAAAAAAAGGCGGCAACAAAGAAGGCGCTACTTTAATCGGAAAGCTAATCGCTGAAAGGGCAATAAAATATGGGATAAAAAAGGTAGTATTCGACAGAAATGGGTTTTTATACCATGGAAGAATAAAAGCACTTGCTGAGGCAGCGCGCGAGGGTGGCCTGGAATTTTAAAAATCATTATTTATGAAACTGATATTAAATGTTATTTAGATCTTATTAAGGAGATTCCCATTGTTTAAGGAAGACGGTGAAAACGAATTAATAGAAAAAGTGGTTCATATCAACCGTGTTGCAAAAGTTGTAAAAGGTGGCCGAAGATTCAGCTTTAGCGCTATAGTCATTGTTGGCGATGGAAAAGGCATGGTTGGAGGCGGTCTTGGGAAGGCAAATGAAGTCCCTGAAGCTATCAGGAAGGGCGTTGAGAAGGCCAGAAAAAATATGAAACATGTCAATATTATTGAAGGTACAATCCCACATGAAGTTACGGGCAAATGGGGGGCAGGACGTGTTTTAATCAAACCTGCCAGAGCAGGAACTGGTGTTATCGCAGGTGGAGCTGTCAGGGCTGTATTAGAGGCGGCGGGAATTCAAAATATTCTTACAAAATGTCTTGGATCACATAATCCGCACAATCTTGTAAAGGCTACACTAAAAGGATTATGTTCTGTAAAATCTCCCGACGAGATTGCTAAGCGAAGAGGAAAGGTATTAAAAGAAATCCTCAACTAGACTTGATAGTGATATTTGATATTATTCTATCCGGTTTTGACAGAATATGTATGATAATTAGATAATTTATCACTTTCATAGGTTTCAACTATAGAATAATTAACTCAATTATTCTAAGATTTTTAAAATAATTTATTATCTTTATGAGATTTATTGACATGACAGACACAATAAAAGTCACACTTGTTAAAAGCATTATCGGAAAGAATAAAAAAATCCGGCAAACCGTAAAGGGTCTGGGATTAAATAAACTTAATAAAACGGTAAGTCTCGAGAATACGTCTGCTATCAGAGGGATGATTGATAAAGTCTCCTTTATGCTGCGTATTCAAATATAATTCAAGCGGAGACAAAAATGAGACTAAATGATCTTTCACCAGTAAATGGTTCCAAAAAAAGAAAAAAAAGGCTCGGCAGAGGTCCAGGGTCCGGACATGGGGGAACATCCTGCAAAGGCCACAAAGGACAAAAAGCACGTTCAGGAGCAAGCATTCGCCCTGGTTTTGAGGGTGGTCAAATGCCTTTACATAGGAGAGTCCCCAAACGAGGTTTTACTAATATTTTTAAAAAAGAATATGAAGTTATCAATGTAAAAGATCTGGATAGATTTAAGACTACGTCTTCAGTTGATATTAATATGTTGAAGAATTCAGGTCTTATTAAATGTGAAAACAATTTAATAAAGCTTCTTGGCGATGGTGAGATTGCTTTTCCAATACAGATCAAGGTGCATAGAGCTACTAAGACAGCCAGAGAGAAGATTGGATCTGCTGGCGGAAAAGTGGAACTTATTCAATAATATTTTACGTCCGATACTACGGAGATGACAACAATTGATTGGTGGATTTCAAAATATTCCCAAGATTCCTGAATTAAAAAAGAGGATAATCTTTACCTTTTGTATGCTTCTAGTCTATAGACTTGGATGTCATATCCCTACCCCAGGCATAGATAGTTCAGCTCTAGCATCCTATTTCGATTCACAGGCTGGGACACTTGTTGGCATGTTTAATATGTTTTCAGGTGGGGCGCTAAGACAGATGTCTGTGATGGCACTTGGAATTATGCCCTACATTAGCGCTTCTATTATATTGGAATTGCTTAGTGTTGTTGTGCCATATCTTGAGAAATTAAAAAAAGAAGGTGAACAGGGAAGGAAAAAAATCATTCAATACACCCGTTATGGAACGGTCATATTAAGTGCTATACAGGGTTTTGGTATTGCTCTCATGCTTGAAGGGACAAGCTTTTCCGCCGGGACTCCTATAGTACTAAGTGGCGGATGGGAATTCAAGATTTTAGCAGTAATTACATTTACAGCGGGAACCGCCTTTTTAATGTGGCTGGGTGAGCAGATAACGGAAAGGGGGATCGGGAATGGTATCTCCCTGATTATCTTTTCCGGGATTGTTTCACAATTTTTTCCACAGGTACTTAAAACAATAGAGTATCTCAGGCTGGGTACAATAAGCATATTTACAATGATCTTTGTCGTTGTCTTGATGATCGCTGTAGTAGCGGCTATAGTTTTTGTTGAGAGAGGGCAGAGAAGGATACCTGTTCAATATGCCAAGAGGGTTGTGGGCAGAAAGATGTATGGCGGACAAAGCACACACTTGCCATTAAAAATAAACACGGCCGGGGTTATTCCGCCCATATTTGCCTCTTCTATCCTCATGTTCCCCGTTACTATTGCAAGCTATATTCATGTTGATAAATTGCCTTGGCTAAATTCTATTATAACGAGCTTAAATCGGGGTGCTGTGTCATATAATATCTTATATGTTATCTTTATCATTTTTTTCTGTTTTTTTTATACGGCGGTTCATTTCAATCCAATAGATGTTGCCGATAATATGAAAAAATATGGAGGATTTGTCCCAGGCATAAGACCCGGTAAGAACACTGCTGAATTCATTGACCGTATATTAACAAGAATAACCTTTAGCGGTGCAATTTATGTGTCTATAATATGTGTATTGCCAAGTATATTGACCTATAAATTAAGCATGCCCTTTTATTTTGGCGGGACAGGCTTATTGATCGTAGTGGGTGTTGCCATGGATACCGCAAGCCAAATTGAATCACACATGTTGATAAGACATTATGACGGTTTCATGAAAAAGGGACTTGCTAAAAAATAAATAGGTTATAGAAACAGTTTATTTTTTATAAAAATGTTCAAGCATTATGATTATAATTATAAATTTAAAATAGAAACATTAATGATTACCGAAAAAATGGAGAGTACTTAAACAATGAAAGTCAGGGCTTCCGTTAAAAAAATGTGTAACAAATGCAAGATAATTAAACGCAAGGGAATCGTTCGTGTGATTTGTGAAAACACTAGGCATAAACAAAGACAGGGATGATCTTTGCAAGTATTAATTATTTGTTAGTTTTTTTATAAAATCATGATTGTAGAAAGGGAGTAAAATATTGGCCAGGATCGCGGGTGTTGATTTACCAAAAAATAAAAGGATTGAGATTGCTTTGACATATATTTATGGCATCGGAAGAAGTAGCTCCCAGAAGATATTGAAGGATGCCGGAGTAGATTGGGATACTAAATCAGATCAACTCACTGAAGGCCAGATAGCCAGTATAAGAAATATCATTGATGAAAAATATCAAGTAGAAGGTGATCTGAGACGTGAAATATCAATGAGTATAAAGAGATTAATGGATCTCGGCGTATATCGCGGTTTGAGGCACAGACGAGGCTTGCCTGTCAGGGGACAAAGGACAAGCACTAACGCAAGGACCAGAAAAGGCCCTCGCAGGTCTGTCATGGGAAAACGTAAAAAATAGGAATCTGAGGAAATATAATGGCAAAACGAGTAAGGAAGGGACAGAAAGCCAAGAAAGAAAAGAAGAATGTTCCTACAGGGATTATTTACATACATTCCACATTTAACAATACTGTAGTAACCATTACAGATAATGATGGAAATGTAATTGCATCATCAAGCGCTGGGAGACATGGATTTAAGGGATCAAGGAAAAGCACACCCTTTGCTGCGCAGTTATCCGCTCAAGAAGCTTTAAAACAAGCAATGGAAAATGGACTGAAAACAGCAGAGGTCCGAGTTAAAGGTCCTGGAGTTGGGCGTGAAGCAGCGATAAGGGCTCTACAGGTTGATGGTCTTAATGTCACTATGATAAGAGATATTACTCCTATTCCCCATAATGGTTGCCGTCCTCCAAAGAGACGGAGAGTTTAATAAGGTTTTTTGATAATTTAATTTTCAAATATTAAGGAGGCTCAAATTTGGCCAGATATACCGGTTCATCATGCAGGCTATGTCGCCGGGAGAACTTAAAACTTTTTTTAAAGGGGGATCGTTGCTACGGCGATAAATGCTCCTTTGAGAGAAGACCCTATGCGCCGGGACAACATGGGCAAAAGCGTAGCGGGAAAACTACTGACTATTTACTGCAGTTAAGAGAAAAGCAAAAGGTTAAAAGGATATATGGCGCATTGGAAGGACAATTTAGACGATATTATTATCAGGCTGAAAAACAAAAAGGAATTACAGGAACCAACCTGTTGATTTTGTTGGAATGCAGGCTTGATAATATGATTTATAGAATGGGATTTGCATCTTCCAGAAAGCAAGCGAGACAATTAGTCAGGCAAAACCATTTTTTAGTTAACAGCAAAAAGGTAAATATCCCATCTTGCCAGATAAAGACAGGCGATGTTGTAGAAATTAAGAAAGATAGCCAGAAAGTTAAAGCCATTTTAGATGCAATGGGGACAGTAGCAAGAAAAGGTATTCCAAAATGGATTAATTTTGAAAAAGATAAATTCAGAGGGACCTTGACTGCTATTCCCAATAGAGAAGACCTGACTATGCCTATTCAGGAACAGCTTATTGTTGAGTTGTACTCCAAATAAGGTATTCAACATGTTATCTACAACAATATAGACCATAGTGGAGGTACTTTTTTTGGGAGATCTTAAAACAAAGAATTGGCGAGAATTAATTAGGCCTAAAAGTATCGTAATTGATGAAGAAAACCATTCTAATTTCTATGGGAAATTTGTATGTGAACCTCTTGAAAGAGGATTTGGAATAACCATCGGAAATGCATTGAGACGAATACTTCTATCATCATTACAGGGAGCAGCTATTGTTTCTGTAAAATTTGATGATGTCGTACATGAGTTTTCAACTATCCCGGGAGTCATGGAAGATGTTACCGAGATTATTCTTAATCTGAAAGAGGTAAATCTTAAACTGATTGACACCGAACAGGCAGTCATACGCCTTTCGAGACAAGATGAAGGAGTTATTACTGCCGGCGATATTGAGGTAAATGAATTTGTTCAAATATTGAATCCCGAACAACCTATCGCTACCTTGAGCAAAAAAGGTAAGCTAAATATGGAAATGGTTGTCAGGATGGGAAAGGGATATGTTCCGGCTGAAAAAGATTCAAAAAGCAATCAAAATATCGGAGTCATTTTTATTGATGCCAGCTTTTCACCTATAAAAAAGGTCAATTATATTATTACCAATGCCAGGGTGGGACAGATTACCGACTATGATAAATTAACCGTGGAGATATGGACAAATGGCAGTGTTTTGCCTGAAGATGCAATAGCCTACTCAGCAAAAATATTTAAAGAGCAAATGACTCCTTTTATCAATTTTGACGAAGAGCCTGAACCTATTGAAATCGAAGAGGAAGAAGAGGGAGCTAAGTTTAATGAGAATCTTTTCAGGCCAGTATCAGAACTCGAACTGTCTGTGCGCTCTGCCAATTGCCTAAAAAATGCCGAGATTTCTCTAATAGGTGAACTCGTACAGAAGACTGAATCTGAGATGCTAAAAACAAAAAATTTCGGCAGGAAATCCCTTAATGAGATAAAGACAATTCTATCGGAGATGGGACTTTTTCTTGGAATTAAACTTGAAAATTTTCCTCCTTTAAAATCGACGGAAAACATTGATGAAGAAGAAAAAGAAGAGGATTCAGATAAATGAGGCATCAAAAGACAGGAAGAAAACTAGGACGAAACTCAAGCCAAAGAAAAGCAATGTTCAGGAATATGGTAACATCTCTTTTTAAACATCAGCAATTGGAAACAACTGACGCAAAAGCTAAAGAATTAAGAAGCTTAGTTGAAAAAATGATGACTTTGGCCAAAAAAGGAGATCTTCATGCAAGGCGACAGGCGCTTGCTTACATAATGGATAGAAAAGTAACACACCGGTTATTTGATGAATTGCAGGATAAGTATCATGATCGACAGGGCGGGTATGTCAGGATCATTAAGAAAGGCAACCGCAAAGGAGACGGAGCTCCTACGTCCATCATACAACTTATTCATAGTGATCAAGAATTGAAAAAAGGGAAGAGTAAAGATAAATCAGAAAGTCAACCATCAAAAGAGATGAATTCTGAGGCATAAGATTATAGCCTCGGAAAATGCCGGTCTTATTTAGTTAAATATCCATGTTAAGGAGTTAAAATATCATCCACTTAATGAGTTGATTCTCTAATTAAGTGGACAATTATGATTGTATTAAAAAATATGCTTGACCATTAAAAATTCATAACATAGTATCCTTTGGATATATAACTATTAAAACCATTAAGATATGGAAAAATATATGTCCAAAATTCATAAGGCCTCCTTGCTGGTTTCCCGGTAAGGGGGTTTTTTTTAATAGGAGGCTATAGTGAAGGGGTTTAATCATAAAGACCTTTTAGGAATGGAGCAATTATCCGTTAAGGATATAGAATTAATCCTAGATACGGCGGAATCGATGAAAGAGGTTTCTCAAAGAGATATCAAGAAGGTCCCAACATTGCGCGGCAAGAGCATAATTAATTTTTTTTATGAACCTAGCACAAGGACGCGCACTTCCTTTGAACTGGCCGCAAAAAGACTCAGCGCGGATACTATAAGCCTTTCTTCGAGTGGGAGCAGTATGGCAAAGGGAGAAACTCTTATAGATACGGTCAAAAATTTACAGGCTATGAGTCCGGACCTGATTGTCTTGAGACACTCTTCAAGCGGAGCTCCTCATCTCCTTGCCCCGGAAATAAAGGCCGGGATTATAAATGCTGGAGATGGCACTAATGAACATCCGACTCAGGCGCTTCTTGATCTTTTTACAATAAGAGAGAAAAAAGGCAAAATACAAGGTTTAAAAATTGCTATTATTGGAGACATCGAACATAGCAGGGTCGCCAGATCTAATATCATAGGTCTTAAGAAGATGGGAGCGGATGTTACCATCTCAGGACCGCCTACTATGATTCCCATGAAGGCCGAATCCCTTGGCGTCAGTGTGACCAACAATCCTGTCGAAGCTATCAAAGGAAAAGATGTCATAATGGTACTGAGGATACAATTGGAGAGACAGAGTAAAATATTGTTTCCAACTATCAGAGAATATTCAAGTTATTTTGGCATCAACAAGGAGACCTTGAAGAACGCGAAGGAGGATGCCATTATCATGCACCCCGGACCGATAAACAGGGGCGTTGAACTGGCAAATGACGTGGCTGACAGCCCATTTTCTGTAATCCTTGACCAGGTGACTAACGGCGTAGCGGTGCGTATGGCCTTGTTATATCTATTAATCGGGGGGCACAGAAGTGACGATATTGATTAAAGGCGGAGATCTTGTTGATCCATTAAAAGGTTTTTTAAAGAAACAGGATATAATCATAGAAGGTGGATATATATCAAGAATCTTGCCGTCAGGGGCATTTACAGAAACAGGCCCTCAGATATCGATTATTGACGCGTCAGGCAAGTTGATAATACCAGGGATGATAGATATGCATGTTCATCTCAGGGAACCTGGGCATGAATATAAGGAGACTATAGCAACAGGATCTCTGGCAGGTGTTGCGGGAGGTTTCACCGGCCTTGCATGCATGCCGAATACAGATCCTGTTAATGATAATGTTTCAGTCACTGAGTTTATATTGAGACAAGCAAACAAAGTCGGTAAATTGAAGGTGTATCCTGTGGCTGCGATTACCAAAGGCAGAAGAGGTGAAAATCTTACGGAGTTTGGCGATCTCAAAAAAGCCGGTGCGGTAGGTATAAGCGATGATGGTTCTCCCGTGGTTAATAGTGAAATAATGCGTAGGGCCTTGGAATATGCCAGGTATCATAATCTTACGGTAATTTCCCATTGCGAAGACATTAATCTATCCGCTGGAGGAGTAATGCATGAAGGGATAATTTCTACAATGATCGGCTTGCAGGGGATACCATCGGCCAGCGAGGAGATCATGGTTGAAAGAGAGATATCACTCGCCAGGCTGACAGGCTGCCCTGTGCATATCGCCCATGTCAGCACAGCTAATTCAGTTAACGCTATAAAAAGGGCAAAGGAGGACGGCATCCCTATTACAGCCGAAACAGCTCCTCATTACTTCAGCCTGGATCATTCCGAGGTGCTTGGATACAATACCAATGCCAAGATAAATCCCCCCCTGAGATCGCCTGAGGATGTAATGGCGATCAAGAAGGGGCTTGCCGAGGATGTGATTGACGTAATAGCCACGGATCATGCCCCCCATAGCATACTTGAAAAGAATCTCGAATTTGACAAGGCAGCATTTGGGATTATCGGGCTTGAAACAGCCCTGCCATTGACCTTGGCGCTCGTTAGGGAAGGTGTTTTAACTATTCAGACGGCTATAAAGAAATTAACACAAGCCCCTGCCTCTATCCTGGGAATAAATGGCGGCATTCTTAAAGAAGGGTCATTAGCTGATCTGGCAATTATCGATCCGGGATGCGAATACGTCTTAAAGGAAGAGGACATCCTGTCCAAGAGTAAAAACACTCCATTCATCGGGAAGATGCTTAAAGGTAGAAATATAATCACAATATTAGAGGGACAAATTGTCTGGTCCAGAGACTCAGAGCGTATTAGTTGTTGATGATGACAGGAGCATGAGGGAATTCCTGGAGATACTGCTTGCTAAAGAGGGGTATCAGGTCTCTATTGCGGAAAGCGGTGAACGAGGATGCGAAATTTTAGCTGATAAGACCTTTGATCTTGTTATAACTGATATCAGGATGAAGGATATTAATGGGATCGATGTCCTGAAAAAGGCAAAACAAGTCAGCCCTGAGACTGTCGTTGTAATGATATCCGCCTTTGCAACCGCTGATACTGCGGTTGAGGCAATGAGGGAAGGGGCCTATGATTATATTCCAAAACCTTTTAAGGTAAAAGAGTTTAAAAAGATAGTCAAGGATGCCCTGAACTCAAGAAAAATACCGACAGTAAAGAAAGAAAAAGATAAGGGCGAATATAATTGTCATTTTGACTATCTGATCGGTGAAAGTCCCCAGATGAAAAAGGTATATGATCTTATCGAGCGCGTTTCCAATACAAAGAGTAATATACTTATCGTAGGAGAAAGCGGCACCGGCAAAGAACTTGTGGCAAAGGCCATACATGGACAGAGTCCACGGAAGGACAGGCCATTTGTTGTTATTAATTGTGCCGGCATCCCTGAAAGCCTGATTGAGAGTGAGCTTTTTGGCTATAGAAAGGGTGCCTTTACAGGAGCCGCTGCTGATAAGGCAGGTCTCTTTGAGGCCGCTGACGGAGGAACGGTATTTTTAGATGAGGTAGGGGAACTGACGCCGTCAATTCAGGTAAAGTTGTTGAGGGTAATACAGGAGCGTACGTTCACTTCTGTCGGAGGCACTGAGGAAAAGAGGGTTGACGTCAGGTTTATCTCCGCTACAAATAAGGACCTTGAAAGAGAGGTCATGGAAAAAAGATTCAGGGAAGATCTTTATTTCCGGATTAATGTAATAAAAATATCCATGCCGCCCCTTAGAGAGAGAGAAGGGGATCTTCCCTTTTTAGGGCAATATTTCCTTGAAAAATATTCCCGTGAATTCGGCAAGGATTTAAAAAAAATATCAGCATACGCAATGGATATCCTGAGCCAGTACTCATTTCCAGGGAATGTAAGAGAACTGGAGAATATAATCGAGAGAAGTGTCACCTTAGAGACGTCCAATATAGTATTGCCGGAGAGCCTTACGCTTTCCCATTTCCAGAAAGACCGTTATAAATCGGATGAAGACAGACGTCATACGGATCTGACAGAGGAAGGCATAGATCTTGATAAGGTTATGCAAAAAATAGAAAAAGGCTATATACAAAAGGCTATGGAGATGAGCAAGGATTCAAAACAGAGGGCAGCGGAATTGCTGGGCATAAGTCTTCGATCTTTAAGATACCGGCTTGAGGATAAGGAAGAAGAATGGATTAACTAATATTATCCCGGCCCATAATATCGCTTATTGTTCTTGCCAAAAATTGTAATATTCTTGCCAAAAAATGTTAAAGTCCCTATGCCCTCAATTTCCCAATGTGGGGTGATAAAGATAACTTCGTTTATAACTCTCTGTATTTATGGCATATAAAAATTTTACCAGATATTCAATTCTGTGGCATGCTATATGTATATCCTTAAGACAACTTGCTTAACGAACTAAAGAATTTGTTAATCGGTACGAAAGGAGGGTACACCTTTAATCAAAAAACTTTTATTTGTCCTATTAACCATTATTATTCAATAAATTAAAAGGAGAACAATATGATTACAAAATTGAACACAAGAAATGAAAAAGGTTTTACACTTATCGAACTTATGATCGTTATCGCGATCATCGGGATCCTGGCAGCTATTGCCATCCCACAGTTCAGCTCATACAGGACCAAGGCCTATAATGCAGCGGCAGAGTCGGATATAAGAAACGCTGCCTTGGCGGAAGAGTCCTATTATACAGAGTACCAAAACTATGCAGATACTCTTGATCTTCTCAAAAGCGGTAATTCTGGTTTCACAAATTCGGCGAATGTAACAATCGGTTTTAGCAATGTTAATAATACTAGTTATACAATAACATCAAAGCATAATTCGGGCAATAAGACATATACACTGACTGGCCCAGGCGGAACAATAATCAACGACTAAATGATTTGATATGTATTGTAAGGGAACCGAACATTCTATATCATTCGGTTCCCTTTTTTTCTAAATACACCTGACGGAGGATCTCCTTGCTATCTTGTTATCTTTTTGAAAGCAAGCTGGCATAAAAGGTGAAAATGATTTCCGTAATACTTCCTACATATAATGAAGCAGAAAAATTAAAAAATTTAATTCCTATGATGTTACTAATGGTATTATTGCAGATTGATCGTAAAAAAATTTGAGTTTTAATGGTTTATTGCCCCATTATGTTGATTTTCACATTAAATGAGCATTCATTTTCTGATTATTTTGAGCTGATTGAAGGATTTTCAGATTTAGTTAACCGGGATTATTTACTGATATCATAATCCCGGTTTGGCAAGATTAAA
>Ga0153915_10001845_pt1 | contig 19474 bp, 10 predicted proteins | sample Opewatmetagenome_2_FD_107003 | JGI IMG/M metagenome (GOLD analysis project Ga0153915, IMG submission 107003) | Freshwater wetland microbial communities from Ohio, USA - Open water 3 Core 3 Depth 3 metaG | ecosystem: Environmental > Aquatic > Freshwater > Wetlands | place: USA: Ohio, Lake Erie...
ACCACGACCTGAATTACCAATATTCGTTGATCAATATCAACCCTGGCAAAAGGAACGTCTTACATGCCCACAGGGGATGACCGGTTGGTGGCAAATCAATGGAAGAAATTTACAACCCATGTACCGGTACACAGAATATGATCTTTACTATATCCAACACTATTCATTTTGGTTGGATATAACCATTTTCATGAAGACAATCTGGGTTGTAATACGTGGAAAAGGAGCCTTTTAGATCATTTTTTAACCGGGTGTCTCGTGCTTGACATTATTTTGAGCCCTGGCTATAATCTACCCGACTACGCGGGTGTTGCCAAGTGGTAAGGCAGTAGCTTCCCAAGCTACCATTCGTGGGTTCGAGTCCCATCACCCGCTTATTTAGTAGCCCGATTTATTATGAGACGGGCTACTTTTATTTTAATGGCTTGAAAATTGCATAGCTAAGATAATATTACAAATCCATATTAAAAACACTGACTTGTAATGCTGGTGTTATGCGTTTGGAAATTATTCCCTGCTAAAATGATTTATTAAGGTAAAAAATATGGATAATAATCCCACAATCTTATATGTAGAAGATAACCCGGAGAATCGCCTCCTTATCCGACGGATTTTGCAGGCTGAAGGATACACCGTGCTTGAGGCTTCAAATGCTTACCAAGCCATTGATCTCGTAAAAACTGAAAATCCAGACTTGATCTTAATGGACATCAACCTACCGGAAATGGATGGCTATACTCTCACCGCCCGCTTGAAAACCATGCCGAAGCTCAGCACGGTACCCATTATTGCTTTAACTGCTAATGTGATGAGAGGCGATCGGGAACGAACCCTGGAAGCAGGGTGTGATGGCTATATTCAAAAGCCTGTTGATGTGGATGCTTTACCAATCCAAATAATCCGTTTCTTAAAAGAAGCAGGTCGCATTTAGGATGGGACTATGCAAAAAATAAAATCATCTTCGACAAATCCTCCTCAGGAAAGCAATCAAAACCTCGTTGTTCGTAAGGACGCAAAGGATATAACGGTCCTGGTGGTTGAAGACAATGTTTCCAACTTCGTTTTAATTGCCCGTATGTTGGGATATATGGGTATTCACTGCGAGTGGAAGACTTCCGGGTATGAGGTCGTAGAATACGCCGATACCCTTCCGAGGTTGGATCTGATCCTGATGGATATCAGGCTACCTTATGAGGATGGTTATGGAGCTCTTAAGAAAATCCGATCCTCCTCAGCCCTTAAGGATACCCTGGTTGTGGCCGTTACCGCTGAAGCCAGCCTTGAACAGCTGAATAAATCTAAAGCAGCCGGGTTTAATGGCTTTTTGGGTAAGCCATTAGATATGGATCGCTTTCCGGACCAAATTCGTCGTATCCTGAATGGTGAACCGGTTTGGGAAATGAGTTAAATGTGAATAACCAACCTAAACCTCACCGTCAATTCCGTGGGCGCCTGGGAAGGACTGTATTCCTTTTTCTGATGTTCTCCACTCTAATTCCGGTCCTGGTAATCATGGGGATTACCTACCTGCAACCAAAACTAACTTTTTGGTTTTTGGGGATCCTTATCGTGCTGGGTTTTTTCACGGCATGGTCAGGATCACGCTGGTTAGCCAGACCCTTAATCGCTTTGAGCGAAAAAATGCATAAATTCGCTGAAGGCGAATGGCAACAACGGGCGACAATAAACCGGGGTGATGAAATCGGCTCATTGGCAGATGCTTTTAACGAAATGGCGAATGAACTGTCTTCATTGCATATTGATCTTGAATCAAAGGTGATCTCCAGGACGAAACAGGTCCGTGCGGCGTCAGAAGTCACTCAACTTAGTATTACTACCTTAAACTTGAATGTACTCCTTAAACGCCTGGCTGATCTATTAATAGAAAGATTCGGTTATTATTGTGTGTCCTTATTTTTAATGGATGAGACCGGCTCATCTGCCGTACTAAATGAATACAGCATGATGAGTCGTGAAGAAATTTCTCCACGCGGTTTACGATTAGAAGTCGGTTCAAAATCCTTGATCGGATGGGTCACGGCTAACAACAAATCGCACATCTCATCGGACGTAGCTAATGATCCCTTATACCTTAACATCGATAAACTACCCAATACGCGTTCTGAAGCAGTAATACCTATTTCTATGGGAGACCGTATCCTGGGTGTATTGGATGTGCAAAGCGTTGAAGTGAACGCGTTCAGCGCTGAGGATGTAAGTATGCTCCAAACTATGGCTAATCAGGTGGCTGCTGCAATTCAAAATATTCGTCTTCTGGAAGCTACCCAGATAAACCTGGAAGAAACGATGCTGTTATATATGGCAAGTCGCCAGATTGGGCAAGCAGGATCCGAGTCAGATATTTTCCAGGCGATCGTGAATGCATTAAGCAAAACCACCTATATCTCTCTTGTTTATACAACCAAAGAATCAACCTCACAACTTATCGCCATCAACAATGCACCGGATAATATAACAAAATCAATGGCTGAAGAGGCTCAGTTCAATGTAGATGATCTGGAACTGTTATTACCTAAAGAACGATCGTATTTGATAGCTGATTGGCACCATTCCTATGACATGCCCCCAAGTGTATTAAAGATCCTTGAATCGTGGAAAAATCCAACCGTGGCTTTCATACCGATCAGGCGGGAAAACACAATAATCGCCCTGATCATCCTGGGAACCATCCAGGAAATGCCCCTTACCCAAACTGCGGTGCAACCATACGCAAATATGGCGGAATTGGCAGCCACAGCCTTTGAAAAGGTTTATGCGCAGAAAACTACCGAAAAACGTCTGTCAGAACTTCAAACTTTAAATACATTCAGCGAGGCAGTTTCTATTCAAACCAACCTCCACGCTTTGTACCAGGTTATACAGCGGACACTGACCAGTGTATTTGGAGGAATTTCCTTCATGATCGCTAATTTCGATTCTACCCGCGAGTTTGTAGAAATCCCTTATGTTTTTGATAAAGAACAGGAGAATCGATTACCTTCTTTCACGCTCGGAAATGATTTAACTTCGTATGTCATACGGAACCACCAGCCACTATTATTAAACACAATAAATGAGGAGAATTTAAAGGAATTAAAGATATCCAATATTGATAATAAGGCTAAGTCGTGGCTTGGGATCCCATTAACAGTAGGTGGTGATGTGATTGGAGCACTAATCGTACAAGACAACGAACATGAGCAACGTTTTACAGAAGATGATCAACGTCTATTAAGCACAATGAGCACCCAGATCGCTGCATCTATTCGTAACACCCGTCTCCTGGAAAGCACCCGACGGCAAATCGAGCGCGAGCGTTTCCTTTTCGATATTACCCGCAAGATACGCGGTTCAGCGGACATGAAACAAATATTAGCTACTACCGCAACCGAATTAGGCAAGGTATTGGGTGCAAGTCGGGCGCGCATTGATATCGGGTTAGGAAATCCGGATCGATCGGGCGATCCACGTAATGAATAGGGAGGATACCCTATGACTTTGCGGATAAAGACATTCATAATTATTGGAATCACACTAATCGGTTTACTCGGGATTTTATACCTCACAACCAGAAGTGTATTTCTAGTAGTTGTCAGTATTGTATTTAGTGGATTAACCTTGTTGTTGCTTAACTATATGGTTATAAAACCAATCACACAGCTCAGTTATTCCGCTAACGTAATCGCTCAAAAAGGGATTTTCACTGAAAGGATACCTGCCAAGGGGAAGGACGAATTAACGAGTTTAGCAACAGCGATTAATGGTCTATTACAAACCCTGGAACAACATTCGCACCAAATAGAACGGTCTTTCGATGCAGATCGGCGGCTAGCACAATACCATTCTGCAACAGAGGTATCTCGTATACTCATTAGCTCATTGAGCGAAATTAAAATATTAGAACAAGTACCTACATTACTCCAAAACAGTTTTGAGCTATATTTTATTGGAGTATTCTTGATTGATGAGAGTGGTGAATATGCTGTATTGAGGTCAGGAAGCCAAAATATGCTCCCAGAAGGTTTCCGGCTTTCGGTGGGGGGATCTTCTACAACAGGTTGGGTCGCTGCTAACCGCCAGCCACGTGTTTGCCAGTCCGAAAATCGAAATGAAGAATTAAATATCATCCGATTGCCGTTATCACGCAGTGAGTTATCCGTTCCGATAATAACCCAAAATAAAATCCTGGGGGCATTGACTCTACAATCGACTCGACCTGACGCATTTGATGAAAATGACATTTCGATATACCAGGTCATCGCAGGTAATCTGGCAATCGCCCTGGATAATGTCGATAAACTCCATAAGATCCAGATTGAGTTGGATGAAATCCAAACTCTCCACCGGCAATACTTAAGTCGCACCTGGGCTGAGGTTACCCGAATCCCCGAAGAATTAAGTTTCACTTATGAGGATAAAAAGCAAGCAGAGAATAGCGGAAATGGAACCATTATCGAAATACCGGTGGAATTACGCGGTCAAGAAATCGGAAAACTAACGATGGAAGTGGAACGGGATTCATTATCCCCTCAGGATATTGCCCTGGCGCAGGCGATCACGAGTGAAACCGCCACTACCCTGGAGAGCATCCGACTATTGGAGGACACTCAACGTCGCGCTGAACGAGAGCGCCTGGTTGCTCAGATTACACGAGCTGTCCGGGCATCAACGGATGTTGAAACAGTATTAATGAATGCGATCCGAGAACTAGGACGTAGTCTTCGAGCATCAGAAGGTGAAATTAGATTACGGTCAACAACTGATGAAGCTCAATTATTTGAAGAGACGAATAGGATCGATGGCAATGGACAATATTAAATTCTCTCTATCAGCGAACCAACCGGAGGATGCCTTATGAAATTTCGTGTCCGGCTGATCTTACTATTTCTAACCATAAGCATTATTCCTCTGGTAATTGCCGGGGTAATTATTACCCGGACAACCAATAAAATATACAACCTGGCATCATCGGACAATCTTGCCCTTACCAATCGGATGGGGGAAGTGGAAATCCAGGATCTGGCCACGGCAATCGCCAGGGAAATTGGGCAATATTTGGTTCTTCACACCTATACAAATAGTACAGATTTTCGGACAATAACCTCGGATCCCGACCTAAAGTTTATATCTGTCCAACCGATTGGGAAGACTGGTTACACCATGGTATTTGATTCGAAAGGATTAATTTATTTCCATCAGGACCGTGAAAAAATAGGGGTAAATTTATCAGATCTCTATAATGAATTACCCGTCTTTTGGAATCTAATTTCAACCTCATTTGGTGGCTTACCGACCAACGGTTATTATGATTGGGAAGATCCGAATGGTAATGTTGGAAAGAAATATATCGCTATTGTGCCCGTTGAAAATTCTACTCTCCGTGTAGCTGCAACAGCGTTCATTAGTGAATTTACATTCTCAACCCAAGGAACATCAAATAACCTAGCGAATTCACGAAAGGGAATAAACCTCAGTTATCTCTTCACTTTTGGCTTAACAACCCTATTCATCGCCGCTGCAATTATTGTTTTAAGCGGGATTATTGCGTCACCGATCGAGTGGATGGCTTCGTCTGCATACCAATTTATAAAAGGGTTACCAGAAAAGACGCTGCCGGTATCCACCGTGACAAAACGCAGCGATGAAATTGGCTTTATTAATAATACGCTTAATTTTCTTACACAACAGGTGAGAGGAGAATTTGAGAACCTCGAAAAGCAGGTGATGGCAAGGACAGCAGAATTAACTCGCCGTACAAGCCAATTAGAGACTGCCGCCCAGGTAGCGCGCGAATCAGCGGCGATTCTTGATGTCGATCAGTTACTTAGCCAAACTACCCGTTTAATATCAGACCGGTTCGGTTATTATCATGTGGGTCTCTTCCTGATAGACGACGCGGGAGAATTCGCGATCTTGAGGGCGACCAATAGCCTGGGCGGTAAGAATATGCTTGGGCGAGGTCATAAAATAAAGCTCGGACAAGGTGTAGTGGGATATGCGGCAGCAAAGCTTGAACCAAGCATGGTTTCCGATACTAATGCCGATGAAACTTACCTCAAAAACCCCGATTTACCCCAGACTCGCTCCGAACTGTCACTACCCCTGAAAGTGCGGGATCAATTAATTGGAGTCCTGGATGTTCAATCCATGGAGCCTTCAGCATATTCGGAGGAAGATATTCGTATTTTGCAGATTCTGGCTGATCAACTCGCATTGGCGATTGAAAATGCGCGTTTATTAACTGAAAGCCGGCGCGCGTTGCGAGAATTGGAGATCCGTTATGGCCAGCAAGTACGCCAGTCGTGGACTCGACGCTTAGCTTCAAGACCCTTATCGTTTTTATACAATCGCTTGGGAACGGTGACCGCCTCACCGCCAGATTTTACATCCAATCAATCCGCAGCAAATGTAAAAACGTTTAATGACGACCCCCGTGAAATGCAAATCCCGATCGCTCTACGAGAACAAAACCTGGGTGAGATTATCCTCCGGCGAGATTCTGAACAAGAACCATGGTCAGAAGACGACCGAAGATTAGGGCAAGAAGCAGCCATCCAAATCGCTTCTTCATTGGAGTATGCCCGATTACTCGATGAAATCCAGAGCCGTGCATTACAAGAAAGCACCGTTAGCCAGATCACAGCAAAAGTACAACAATCACTAGACCTGGATAATATTTTAAAAACAGCAGCTCAAGAAATTGGCCTGGCTATAAATGCCAGAAGAGTCTCCATCCGTCTTGGTAATGAGTCTACATCTATCATTGATACGGAAGAAAGTGGAAGCTCTGTAAACTCAGCAAGGTAAACTGATCGGCGTTTTACATTTGAAAGGTAATATTTATGCGTGATCAGCAAAATAAAAACAAAAAAATTACTATTCTAGGATCGATCCGCGCTCGCCTCATTCTGGTAACCGCAATTATTCTACTACTCGCAGTGATAATTACTGTGATAAGTTACTTAAGCTTACGAAGCATTCAACAAACGATAAATACCAGCTTAAAAGAGGCGAACCAGATCCGAGAATTAAGCCTGGGTGTCCAAAATGAATTCTTACAAGCCCGGCAAAACGAAGCGAGTTTGCTTTATACCTGGCGAACAACCGGATATGGGGTTGAAGAGAGCGTTTACGTCATCTCGAACGGAAACCATATTGCACAGGCGCGTAAGCTGTTAGACGATATGGGAAATTTAGTAAAACAATCTAAAGACCCAAATATTATATCCATTGGAGATGAAATAAATAACTTACGCCCATTTTTAGATGCGTACGAAACTGCTTTCCAAGTGACTGTTAAGGATATCCGGGAACGAGTCCAGTCAGGGGGTCAGGAGGAACAGCTCCAAAGTGAATTAGGTCAATTAGAAGAGTCATTGAAGAATGCGCCAAATCCTGTCTTCCTCGAATCGATCTACTTAATCCGAGCCAATGCCGCTGCCTATTTTTCCAGCGGTAAACTGGATTACGCGAATCTCGTTACGAATGGATTGGAATCCTTCATGGCTAACCTCCGGTCAAGTAAACCTGAAGACTTAATAGATGTCCCCCTAACAACCCCTCAAATGATCGTACATGCCCAAAATTACCTGCGGGTATTTAATGCAATTGCTACCAAAGAAGTTAACTCAAAATTTAACAGAGAGATATTTACTAAAGTTAATGAAAGCATAAACCAAACGATCTCGCGTATTGCCAGTATCAGTGATACAGGGCTTACACGCGCCCAATCACGATTAGACAATATTAACAGGCAGGCGGTTATTACACTACTCTTGACAGCCTCTGTGGCCCTAATTACAGGAATCCTTGCGGCAATTTTCTTAACGAGCTCAATCATTCCTCCGTTAAACCAGCTCATTAAAGCCACTCAAAGGATGGGAGGAGGTCAATTAGACCTGAGAGTCAACCTAAAAGGTGGGGCGGAATTATCCGTATTGGGCGATTCGTTTAATTCAATGGCAGACCAACTTCAGAAAATCCTGGAAGAACTCGAGTTGCGGGTCGCTGAGCGTACCCAAGACCTGATGCGGCGAACATCCCAAATCCAAGTAGCGGCAGAAATCGCCCGGGAAGCGACATCTGTGCGTGAACTCGATACATTATTAAATGAGGCGGTCAACCTGGTAAAAGACCGGTTCGGTTTTTATTATGCAGGAATTTTCCTGATCGACGCACTGCGCGAATATGCGGTGTTACAATCTGCGACCGGTGAAGCCGGACGAAGTATGTTAGAACACCACCATCGTCTTAAGGTCGGCGAAGCAGGTATTGTGGGTACTGTATGTAATACGGGAAAACCACGGATCAGTTTGGACGTAGGAAAGGATACCTCCCACCTGAGAAATCCATTACTTTCAGAGACCCGTTCCGAAATTGCTTTACCTTTGAAAATTGGGCTACGGATCATCGGCGCATTGGACGTTCAAAGTCAAGAGATGAATGCATTTCACGATGAAGACATCACCATCCTCCAAACAATGGCAGACCAGATAGCAATTGCTATCGATAATGCGCGGCTATTTAAGGAATCTCAAGATAACCTGCAACAATTACAAACCATCTATAGTCGATATGGACAGGAGTCTTGGAAGAACCAACTGCAGGCCCGGAAAGTGGTCGGTTACCAGTATGAATCGACTGGTGTTAAACCTCTTTATGAAGACAAGTCAGGGAAAAGATACGAAGGTCTAGAAAAATCGCAGTCCCAATACAATGGAAAACCGTCCGCGCGTATACCCTTAAAAGTTCGTGGGCAAACCATCGGACTCCTGGAAGTTTGGGGTGAGCAATCTTCATGGACATCCATGGATGAAGGCATGCTAATGGAGCTCAGTGATCGTTTAAGCCAGGCAATGGAAAGTGCACGTCTATTTGAGGAAACAAGATCCCATGCTACTAATGAACAGATGCTCAGCCAATTAACCGCTCGTTTTACACGCTCGATTGGTTTAAACACTTTATTGCAAACGGCTGTACAAGAATTGGGGCAGCTACCAAATATCAATGAAGTATCTATTCATATTGGATTACCTGAGACCGAGGATATTATCGAAAATTCTGGTAATCCCCAATTGACAGAAGAATCAGCATAAACCGGAGGCTTGCATGCCCGGAAGTTTACAACAAAATTTAGATAATACATCACCCAAGGAAAACTGGACCAACCCTCAGGCAGGATTGGAAACGAGTGAGGTTGATCTTTACACCGCGATATATCGGCGATTGTTATTTACATTAGTAACCTTTGGCTTTTTCTACGCTCTTGTTTATTTGTTAATTTATGTTCAAAGCAGGTTACCACAATTAATAATCGCCACGGTTTTTACCCTGGCTTTCTTAATACCTGCTCCCCTAATTTATTTTCTGGTTATACGTGGAAAGATAACCCTTGCTGGGGTTTTCGTTTTGTTGGGAATGCTATTCCTCTTTAGCAGTAATGAGCTAGTTTGGTCTGGATTAACCGTTTACCAACTTATCACTGGTGGGATCATAATCCTTCTGGTAGGCAGAATGATCCTACCCCACAAAACACTTGTTTATTTCTCCATTATAGTTGTATATATATGTTCCGTATTACTCATTAATACATTTCCACCGATTGAACGGTATAACGCTACCCAATCGGTAATCATAAATACATTTACACTGGCTACTAATATTTTCCTCGTCGTATTAATTGCCCTGCAATTAATTCAATTATTAGCACCAAAAACTTTACGATTCAGGTTATTATCCATATTCATCATTCTTGTTGTCGCAACTACAATTGCTAGTTCCTCCGCTACTTATGTCATTGGGGCTTATAACTCAGAACGCTACACGGGGGAGCAACTCGAAACAGTCGCATCACTTAAAGAGGCTGAGTTAAATTCCTGGAAAGATAATTCACTTGGGGATTTACAGACGATCTTACCCCAACCTGACGCATATCCGACCTGGGAAAACCTCTTATTATCCCAGGAAGTAAAACCCACCGAGTCGTCATACCGAAACTCATACAACCTGATCAAAGCTAACTTCCAGAGAGATCTATTACGTACAAACTTATTCCAAGAGATATTTCTCATGGATGCCAACGGTTTAGTGGTTGTATCAACCTCTGCCAACCAGGAGGGTCAGGATCAAAGCAGCTGGGACTACTTTAAAAAGGGAATCCAAGGTTCTTACATTAATCCACCAATCCAAGATCCAACGACCGGGCAGATCTCGATAGTTTTTTCGGTTCCAGTAGAAGATCCGATTGGTGGAATTAATGGTGTTTTAGCGGGACGTGTCAATATGGGGATGCTAAATGAAATCACGCAATCTGCATCCGGATTGGTCGGGGTCGGTGAGTGTTACCTTGTCCAGGATACAAACACACTATTAACCACCTCAAAATATAGCAGTTTTCTTCCCGGTTCAAAAAATTTCTCCTCTTCGGGTATTAAATCCGCGATCGAAACGAAGAAAAATGGAACAGGTTCATATCAAAACTATAATGGGATATCTGTAATCGGAGCTTATCATTGGATTCCGGATCTTAAGATGGCTCTGATAGTCGAACAAGATCTGGCAAAGGTTTTTTCATCTAACTATTCCACTTTATGGGTCAACTGGGGTGTTGGTCTGATCGCCTTAATCGGTGCCATAGTAGCTGCTTTGGTTGCTACACGCCGGATAACCAAACCCTTGGATGATCTAGCCCGAATTTCGGAGCAAATTACTGAAGGGAATCTCGGGCTTTCTGTAGAAATTCCTCAGGAAGAAGAGATTGGGGCTTTAGCAAAATCATTCAATCAGATGACGGTTCAGTTACGAGAATTAATTTTTAACCTGGAGGAACGAGTCGCTGACCGGACCCGTAAACTTGAACAACGGTCTAACCAATTGCTAGTCGCAGCTGATGTAGCCAGGGATACAACTGCCATATACGATCAAGAGGAATTATTGACCCGGGCCGTTAATCTAATTCGTGATCGCCTAGGTTATTACCATGCTGGAATCTTTCTAGTAGACGAGAATAGCGATTATGCAATCCTTAAAGCCGCCACTGGCGAGGCGGGAAAAGCAATGCTGGAACGCGGACATCACTTAAAGGTGGGAGAGGTGGGTATCGTTGGGTTTGTAACCAGCACAGGACAATCCCGGGCAGCCTTAAATGTCAATGCCGATCCAACCTATTATCGAAATCCTTTCCTTCCCGAGACTCGCTCAGAATTGGCACTCCCATTAAAGGCAGGAGGACGCGTCATTGGTGCGCTTGATGTACAAAGCACTGACGAAAATGCATTTGGTGAGGAAGATATTCGGATGCTACAGACTATGGCCGATCAATTAGCAGTAGCTATTGAAAATGCCCGGCTTTTCCAGGAAATGGGACGGACGGTTCAACAACTCGAGACAGCTCAAGAGCAATATACGAAGAAAGCATGGACAAGTTTTACACAACGTTCCGATCAAACCCTCGGATATCGTTATCGTGGATTAGGAGTAGAACCCATTAAATCAATCCCCGAGGAAGCAAAGAAAGCATTGAAAGAAGGTCATCCCACCACATTAACTGCTGAAGGCGAAGATATTGATGGATTACAAAAAATCAATACAAATCTCGCAGTGCCAATAAAATTACGCGATCAAGTTGTTGGAGTCGTGGATATACGAATCACTGATTCTTCGATATCCAATGAGACGATCACTTTTTTCGAAGAGATTGCTAGCCGATTAGCCTTGGCACTCGAGAGTTCCCGACTGCTTGAAGAAACTCAACTTCGATCCGAGCAACTTCGTTTTCTACAAGAAGTCACGGCGACAGCTGCAGCTCATATCCACTTAAATGATCTGTTATCCAATGTCTCCCAGAAACTTTTAGATGGGTTTAACTTGCTCCATTGCGGAATCGTTTTACTTAATCCAGACGGTAAGACCGGAACTCTTGTTGCCTCTACCTCGAATATACCCGACTCAACTGATATTTTGGGAGTACAAATTCAGGTTGAAGGGAATGAGGTAACTCAGGAAGTCATAAGGGATCGAAAAGCGGTGGTTATTTACGATGCACAGCATAATCCGCGCACATCCCTAGTACACGATCTCATGAAACAGCGTGGTACGAATACCCTTATCCTGGCGCCTCTTATGTCTCGTGGGGCAGTTATTGGCACGATCGGTCTTGATGTAGGAGATCCACAGCGCCGGTTTAATCCTGACGATCTGACCTTGATAGACCAGATTTGTTTACAAATAGCGGTAGCCATCGAAGTATCGCGATTGTTTGAACAGACTGAGCAACGTGCTCAGCGTGAACGGACTGTAGGTGAGATTACCTCTCGGATGCGAGAATCCTTGGATGTTGAGACAGTTCTTAAAACTGCAGCCGATGAAATTCGAAAGTCGATGGGTTTAAGAAATGTGACCATCCGTTTGGGAGTACCTAAAGGAAATTAAGAGGAGTCATCTAAGTGGCTAAGATAACATTTGGATACCTGAGGCTAAGAACAAAAGTAGCGATGTGCGTTACATTAGTCGCTTTGCTGACTTCTGCCATCATTGCAACTGCCCTTTATATCAATGCACGAAACCAGTTAAGGCAGGATATTCGCGAGCGACTTTCAGATTTAGTAGGAATTTCAGTGTTACAGATCGACGCTTATTCCCATGCCACCTTAACCAACCGCGATCAGGAAAATAGCCTGGCTTATAATGAGATAAAGAATATTCTACAAAAGATTCGAGATAGGGGCACCGATATCCAATACGTATATACTATGCGTCAAAATCCGCAGGGGCAAATTATTCTTGTTGTAGATGCGGAATCGAATCCAACCCAGATATCTCACATTGGGGATGTCTACACCGATGCTAGTCCTTTTTTAAAAGCTAATTTCACCACACTGGATAAGCCATCCGTCGAACCAAACTTCTATACTGACCAATGGGGAACATGGCTTACTGGCTATGCTCCTTTTTATGGACCTGACGGCACGCGCGAGGGCATGCTGGGAATGGGCATTGCTGCATCGAAGGTGATTACACGCGAGCGCCAATTCTTATGGATTGCGATCGTTGCTTACCTGGCTGCAGTTCCTCTGATAATCACCTTAGGATGGTTATTAGGATCCTGGTTGACTGCACCCCTCGACAAATTAATAAATAGCATTGAACGAATAATAAAAGGCGATTTAAATCACAGGCTTTATCTGGATACCCATGATGAAATATCCAAATTAGCCACCAACTTTAATACGATGACAGGTCATCTACAAGAGACTATCACGCAATTAGAACAGCGTTTAGCAGTTGAAACCCGTGAACTCGACCAACGTACCCAATATTTAACAGCCACTGCAGAAATAGGAAGTTCAGCTACCGCCATCCGAACAATTGACCAATTCATTGAACAGGTGATAGAGCTGATAAAAAGACAATTTAATTTATATTATGTTGGTTTATTCCTGGTAGACGATACGGGTACCTGGGCAATATTAAAGGCAGGGACTGGAAACGCAGGGCGTGGTTTATTGTCGCGTGGTCACCGTATACAAATCGGCACTGGCATGGTCGGTTGGTGCATTTCTCAAGCCCAGACCAGAGTGGCTTCGGATATTAGCATTGACCCAATCCGGCAAGCCATAGCCGAATTACCTGAAACACGTTCGGAGGCTTCTTTACCTTTACGATCGCGTGGGAGAGTTATCGGAGCTATTACTGTACAAAGCAGTCAACCCGCAGCATTTGATGATATGACAATCCGTATTCTACAACTGATGGCTGATCAGGTAGCTATCGCGATCGATAATACAAGACTTTCAGGTGAAAATCAAACAATTTTAGAGGCGTCTCGCAAGGCGTTTGGAGAATCAAATATCGCCGCCTGGGAAAAATTACTCCAGACAGGATCTGTTTTAGGATTTAAATCTGAGGAAAATGGGATTTTACCTCTCATCGGACAGCCAGATGAACCAGATATGCGCGAAGAAAATAGAAACCGTTTGAAATTACCCATCGTTATACGTGGACAGGAGCTTGGTTCTATAGACGCGTATAAACCTGAAAACGAGGGTGAATGGACTCAAGAAGAAATTACGATGTTAAAGGGACTAACCGATCAACTTAGCGTCGCAATTGATAATGCTCGCTTATTTAGTGATTCCCAATCCCGTGCAGAACGCGAACGGGTAATTACCGATATCACCGCAAAAGTACGCGCATCCACAAACCTGGATATCATACTTCAAACCTCGATCCAAGAATTATCCCAGGCTCTCCACCTTCCTAAAGGGAATATCATGCTGAAGGTTGGAGATGGAGGTGCCTCGAATGAGTAAAAACAGGATAATAGAAACTAAAAATGATGGGAAACCAACAGAAAAATCTGGACGACAAGTGTTCCGGTTAAGCCCATCTCTAAAATTCTCTGAAAAGAAAAAACGACCGAGACTGTTCTTTAATCTTCGTACACAGCTGATTATCACATTTCTTGTTCTGGTGATGATACCTATCAGCTTAATTACATATATATTCAATAAAAATGCGGAATCAGCACTAAAACAAACAGTATCCCAGGCATTAACGTCAGCGGCAACTCAGACTGCCATTGAGACAGATGACTTTTTACGAGCCCATCTCGATACTTTGAAAAAGCATGCAGATGCTCCTGAGATAAAAGATTACCTGGCACTCCCCATAGAGAGCCAACCAGGAAGTTCCCAGGAAAGTATTGCGAATAATTTCTTAAAAGCTCAAGAGCAAATAGAATTTATCACTAATCCATTTCTACAGGCGTATTTGCTCCTCGATAGGAAGGGAAAAATCCTTCTAGACACACTATATCCAAACCCAGAAAGCAACACCCCATTTCTTGGTCTCGATAAAGCTGATGTCAATTCATTCTTGCGTCTCCTACAATCTGGAGAACCCTACGTTTCTTCGGTTATTTTCGCCCCCGAATATACTCAACCTAATCTTTACTTTGTTGCCCGGGTAAGTGATGAAAATCAAAAACCACTCGGTTTTTTATTATCTCGTTATGATGCTACTGTATTGCAGACTCTCCTGGTAAACCGCAATGGATTGGTTGGACAGGGTTCATTCGCCGTATTATTCGATGAAAACCATTTGAGAATTGCCCAGGGAATATATCCTGAAATGATATATAAAACTGTTACCCCCCTTAACCAGGAAAAATTAAATGAATTACAGGCGAATTTTAGATTTCCAACCACATTCGAAGGAAAGTCTTATTCAAACTTACCAATTCTGTCACAGATGTTGGATTCATACGCCTCTGGAAAAGTGAATATAACAGCTCCAGCAGTAGATGGCAACCAAGAATTATACGCAGGTTCACTTGTACAACTTGGGTTAAAGCCATGGCTTCTGGCCTTTATGCAACCACAAAACAATTACCTCGCCCCAATTAGAGAGCAGCTCGTCAATACACTCTGGCTAGAAGGAATTATCACATTAGTTGTCATCCTCATCGCAATATTAATTTCTCGGTTGCTTACTAATCCTATTAAGCATCTAACCCAGGTCGCAGAAAGGGTTACTTCCGGGGACTTGACCGCATTGGCCTCAACAGGTCCGGGTGAATTTGGCTTTTTAGCTGACGCATTTAACAGTATGACAATTGAACTAAGACGCACCCTGGAAAGCCTGGAACAACGAATCCATGAACGAACATCAGAGCTAGCCCACGCTTCCGAACAAATGCAGCGACGTGCGAACCGGCTTCAGGCAGTCGCCGAGGTTGCCCATGCAATCACCTCTGTTCAAGAAATGGATAGACTAATACAACTAGTGACTTATTTGATAAGTGAAAGGTTTGAGTTTTATCATGTTGGTATTTTCTTACTCGATCAAACCGGAGAATATGCAATCCTCCAGGCAGCTAACAGCGAAGGAGGCCAACGCATGTTAGCAAAGGGTCATCGGTTAAAAGTCGGGGAGGAAGGTATTGTCGGATATGCGATGGGAGCTGGTGAACCGCGCATTGCCCTCGACGTTGGTTCCGATTCAGTTTATTTTGATAATCCAGATTTACCTCTGACCCGCTCCGAAATGACTCTCCCGTTAAAGGTGGGTGGAAAGATCATTGGGGCATTGGATGTTCAGAGCACTCAACCTACTGCCTTCACTGAAGAAGATGTCGCTACACTCAGCACGCTGGCAGATCAGGTAGCGATAGCTATCCAGAATACGCGTCTCTTCAGCGAAACAAATAAAGCATTAAAGGAATTAGAAACACTACACACCCAGTATCTACAACAAGCCTGGTCCCAAGTGGTTGAAGAACGCTCAAAAAGCGGATATCAATATCGGAATGGTAAAGTAATTCCATTACCTTTAGAAAGCTCAGATGTGATCTGGCAGCAGGTGAAAGCGGGTATACCCGTAGTCGTATCCAGTCCACTCGATGATATTGGAATTGAAATGTCTCCGGGATCGGCTTTATTGGTCCCCATATCCGTACGTTCTCAAGTGATCGGTGCCCTTCACCTACCTTCACCAGAAGACAAATATCTATGGGATGAACAGAATATTAACCTGGTAAAAGAAGTGGCTGACCAAATCGGTTTGGCATTAGAAAATGCACGCCTCCTGGAACAAACCCAGATCCGGGCAGAACGGGAACATCTTGTCGCAGACATTACTACGAAACTACGCGCCAGTAATAACCCTCAAGAGATCATCCAAACTGCTGCAAGAGAACTAAGCCAAGCATTACGTGCTAAACAAGCCCGTTTTGTAGCCAAAGCTCCATCATCATCTACCGAGTTTAGTAATTTAAAACCATCCAAAGGGAATGGCAATGGCTCGGATGCAAAACCTGATCTAAATATCAACCCAGAGCCATGAGGTGCTGAATGAAGCAGATAATCGCTATGACTAATGAAAAGGGAGGCGTAGCAAAGACTACTACTGTATTAGCTTTGGGAGGCGCGCTGGTCGAATCAGGTCATGAGGTTCTGCTCATAGACTTAGATGCACAAGCAAACCTGACCCTTGGATTGGGTATAACTCCCAGCAAAGTTCGTCGAACAATTGCAGATGTCCTCTTGAATTCGGTTACCTTGATGAGTGTCAGTCGAGAAACCCCGATCCCGGGTCTAGACGTGATCCCATCCAATTCGGATATGGGATTAGCCGAACGCTTTTTATCTATTCGCCAAGATCATGAACGGATATTACAGAGCGCTTTGACTGGTGTGGAGGCATACGATTACATAATCATCGACTGTCCACCCTCCTTAGGAGTAGTAACTATAAACGCCATGACAGCCTCAAATATGATCATAATCCCAACCCAACCGGAGTATTTCTCAATTCATGGTTTACGAGGTGTTTTAGCTGCTGTACGCCGGATTCGAAACCAAACTAATCCAACCCTTAATTACCGAGTCTTGATAACAATGATGGATCGACGTAACCGTATTCATCATACACTTAGCGAACAATTACGAACAACCTTCGGCGAGGGAGTGTTGCAGACAGTAATCGAAACAGATACGAAACTTCGTGAAAGCACTGTCGTAGGGTTACCCGTCACTCATTATTATCCTCGCACACGTGCTGCTATGCAATACCGAGCACTTGCCCAGGAGTTAATGCAATATGCCAAAGAAAAAGTTATTCAACCGGCTTAATAACCTTTTCGCAGACCTGGAACAGGATGCCACGTTCCTTCCCACCTCAGGAGATAAATCTTTACCAGGATGGACTTGGGAATGTGATGAACAAGGTTTGTACATTGCCTGTGGATCCGAGGTCGAGACCATATTAGGGATATTACCTCAAAACTTCATTGGTCAACCCTTAGATCATTATGCCATGCAACCTGAATCAGCTGATTCTTTAAGAGCGTGCATAGCGAAAGATGAATTCCCTCTCATTGTGGACCTTGATTTTCAGGCTTCGGATGGAGAACTGATCCACACGAAAATGCATATATTCGCATCTCCGCGTGAGCAATTCGTAGAAGAAACTCCAACAGCAGGATTCCGAGGATTTGTACAAGTTATTAAACCTGTAGCTGCTTACCGAACAGCACCTTCGGTGGTTCCCCCACAAGATTTGCCCAGTGGAAATAACTATCCAGAGGCCGGAACCTCTGTATTACCAAAAGAAGATTGGTTTGTTTCTCCAACCGCGCCAGCTCTACCTGTATCTCAAGAAGTTCGACAAGCTGATAAACTATTCGTCCGCCCTTCCGGAGCTTCTGGCCCAGCTACAATCACAGTACCTGTTAAGGCAAAAGAGGATTCGCTTGGTTTGCTTGAATTTGTCGATGACACCCCTGGACGATTATGGAGCACTGATGAACAACAGCTAGTCCAACAGATAGCTGATCAATTATCACTAGCATTAGAAAATGCCCACTCATTCGAAGCAGAACAACGTCGCGCCAGTGAGCTTGACACCCTGGTCGAACTGAGCCGTTTAATCAGCCAAAACATGGATTTGGAAGAGATATATACAACTGCTCACCGAATTATCTCCCAGTTAATGCTCACGGATGCCTTTGCAATAAATTTACTCGATAAACAAACGAACGAATTCATTCACGCATACACCGTGGATAGAGGTCAAAGGTTACCGGTTAACCGTTTCCCAAGTGATATGGGTTTTTCTGGTCATGTACTGAGAACAGGACAACCCTATATTGCCCATAACCTTGATGAGGAAATTACCCCATTTGAACGAGCAAAACCGATTGGAACAGATGAATATTCACGCTCCGCAGTAGTAGTACCTTTACGCTTTAGCGGTGAAATCATCGGCGTCCTCTCAACTCAAAGCTACCAACCCAATGCTTATGGGGATAATGAATTCCGCCTGATTTCAACCTTTGCTGATCACATCGCCATTGCCATTCAAAATGCCAGACTTTACCAACAAGAACAACGTCGACGTCAAATGGCGGATGCTTTACGTGATATCGCTTCGGTAGTCAGTTCCACCCTTGAGTTAAGGGACGTGATCGAACGGATGCTCGATAAACTACCCAACCTAATTGAATTTTCATCAGCTTCAATACAACTGATACAAAAGGGACTCAGGCAACTCATCGGTGGAAGGGGTTTTGATATCGAGTCTATTCGGCAGGTAGGTCAGAACCCATGGGTGTCTGTATCAGAAGATCCTTTTATCGAAGAAATAGTAAATAGCAAATTACCACTTTTAATTTCTGACACCTATTCTGATTCACGCTGGCAATTACGGGCTGAAAATTCACACGTTCGCTCCTGGATGATCTCTCCATTGATCGCGGGTCAGGAGGTTGTGGGGGTTATCTCATTGAGCAGCACCGTTCCAGAGGCATACACGACTGAATCTTTGGAATTACTAAACGCAGTGGCGGCTCAGGCGGCTGTCGCTATCCAAAATGCCCGTTTATTCCAACAATCACAAGATACCCTTTCGGAAACCGAGACGCTTTATCTGGCCAGTGCAGAATTAAATACTGCCCATTCTCAAAATGATATCTTAG
>Ga0153915_10001846_pt1 | contig 19447 bp, 16 predicted proteins | sample Opewatmetagenome_2_FD_107003 | JGI IMG/M metagenome (GOLD analysis project Ga0153915, IMG submission 107003) | Freshwater wetland microbial communities from Ohio, USA - Open water 3 Core 3 Depth 3 metaG | ecosystem: Environmental > Aquatic > Freshwater > Wetlands | place: USA: Ohio, Lake Erie...
ATCTACGACCCCGCGCGGGACAATGCCGACCAGTGGGTCGCGATGCTCACCGACCAGCCCGCGTTCCGTGCCCCGTTCCCGGTGTTCCGCTTCAGCGACACGAGCTGGCTCGTGGCGCTCGCCACGCTCGCGTGGGACCGCGCCCGGATCCTGCCCCCCTGACCGGGGCGGCGCTGGCTCCCGCGGAGGCCGCGCGGCTCATCATCGCCGGTGCCTCGCCCCTGCCGGCCGTGCCGCGCCCGCTGCGCGAGGCGCTCGACCTCGTGACGGCGGAAGACGTGGTCTCCCCGATCGACCTGCCGCCTTGGACCAACTCGGCCATGGACGGATACGCCTGCCGCTCGTCCGACGTCCGGGCGGGCGCCGTGCTGCGCGTAATAGAAACGGTCGCCGCGGGCCAGTTTCCCACGCGGGCCCTCGAAGCGGGTGAGGCCGCCCGCATCTTCACCGGGGCCCCGCTGCCCGGCGGCGCCGACGGCGTGATCCGGCAGGAGGACACGGAGGCCGCGGACGACCGGGTGACGATTCGCGACCCGCGCGACGCCGGGAAGAACATCCGCCGCACGGGCGAGGACATCCGCCGCGGCGACCTCGTCCTGCCGTCGGGGACCCCGCTCGGCCCCGCCCAACTCGGTGTGCTCGCGTCCATCGCGCACGAGCCGGTGGCCGTCCACCGCCGGCCGGTGGTGGCGTTCCTGGGATCGGGCGACGAGATCGTGGACCTCGACCGGCGGGGGGAGATCCTCGCCGGCAGCAAGATCGCGACCTCCAATTCCTACACGCTGTCCGGGATGATCCGCCGCGCGGGCGGAGTCCCCCGCGAGCTCGGCATCGCGCGCGACACCATGGAATCGCTGCGCGAGCACATTGCCCGGGCCGATGGCGCCGACGTACTCGTCACCACCGCCGGCGTGAGCGTGGGCGAGCACGACCTGGTCCGCTCCGTGCTGACGGAGCTGGGCTGCGCCATGCAGGTGTGGCGCGTCCGCATGCGCCCTGGCGCCCCGCTCGGATTCGGGGCGCTTCCCGCCGCGCGAGGGCCGCTGCCCTGGGTCGGACTGCCCGGCAATCCGGTGAGCACCATGGTCACCTTCGAGCTGTTCGTGCGGCCCCTGATTCGACGGCTGCTGGGACACACCCGCCCGTTCCGCCGCGCTGTATCGGTCGTCCTCGAGGAGGAAATCTCCCTCGGGCCAAAGCTGCGCCACTACCTCCGGGTGATCGTCGCGCCGCGCGCCGACGGCACGCTCGGTGCCCGCCTCACCGGGCCGCAGGGCTCGGGGATCCTCACCTCGATGGCCCGCGCCGACGCGCTGCTCATCGTTCCGGAGGACCGGCCGCGCGTTCCCGTGGGCGAGACGCTGTTCGCGATCGTGCTCGACGATCCGCACCACACCGGCGAGCCGGCGTACTGATGGTCCACGACCTGCAGGCGTTGCTGTTGGTGTTCACGTCGGTGCTGTTCATCGTTTGATGGTGCTCGCCCTGGGATCGAGGAGCTGGGTGACCACGGTGGCCGTCTACGTTTCGATCGCGCTCACCGCGTACGTGTCCTACCTGACTCTCGCCGCCGCGTCGGTCGTGGAACGGCGGCTGGGCCGCACGGGTATGCGTATCCTCACCCGGTTGATGGGACTCGTCCTCTGCGCCATCGCCGTACAATTCATCGTCGACGGCATCCGACTGAGCTTTACCCGCGCGTGACGCAGTGCCGCGCGGGCCTGCTGGTGCTGGCGCTCGGGCTCGCCGGCCGGGCGGAGGCACAGCGGCCGAGTGTGCGGTGGGGCGCGCAGGCGTTTCCCGCGCTCACCGAGACGAACGTCGTCCCCGGCGCCCGCTCACTGGGCGAAGCTCGCGTCCTCCTCCCAGTCGCCATGCTCCACGCGGCCGCACTGGGTGGCCGGTTGCGGCTCGTCGCCACAGCGAACTTCGAGAAATACACCATCCCGCATGGGGAGCTCGCTCCCGGTAACTGGGGCGAGAGCTTCGAAGACCGCCGACACCCGCACACCCTGGTGCACGAGCTGATGCTCGTGGGCGGCGGACCGCACTACTTCGTCGCGGCCGGGAAAGGCTTCGTCCCCTTCGGCACCGACGATCCGATGACGCGGCCGGCCGTGCTCTTCCCCGTCAACCATCATCTCAGCCAGATCCTCGAGCGGGCGGTGGCAATGGCGGGCCTGGGGATGCGCTGGGGGTCCCTGGAGGGGGCCGTCTTCAACGGTGACGAGCCGATCTCCCCCGGATCATGGCCGGCCTGGGATCGCTTCGGCGATTCCTGGGCGCTGCGCCTCACCGTGCGCCCAGTGCCGGGGCTCGAGACCCAGGCGTCGCATGCCTGGGTCCATTCGCCCGAGAACCGGCCGGGCGCGGGCCCGGACGACCGCAAGACCAGCGTTTCGGCACGCTGGGAGCGCGGCCGGTGGTACGGCGAGCTGGAGTGGGCCCGCACCGCTACGGCGGATGGTTTCTTCGTGTTTCGCTCGGTGCTGGGTGAGGGAGCCTTGCAGCTGCCCGGGCACCGCCCCTACGTGCGGATCGAGCGCAGTGAGCGGCCGGAAGAGGAGCGCGTGTTTGCCAGCCCCTTCCGAACGCGCCGTCCGCTGTTCGAGAACTCGATCCTCGGCATCACCCGCTGGACCATCGTCACCGCGGGTGATGCGATCGAGCTGCGCCGCGGCATGCTGCGCTACGCGCCGTTCCTGGAGGCGTCGTGGATCGGGATCGCCAGGGTCGGCGGTGGGGTATTCGATCCGGCAACCTTCTACGGGCGCGAGCATGGCGCCTCAATCACGGTCGGCATACGGCTTGCGATCGGCATGACGATGCACCGGATGGGCCGCTACGACCTGACGCCCGCGGAGGGCAATACGAGGATGACCATGCCCATGGACCACGGGGTACGCAGCGAATGACGTTGATGCGGATGTGTATGCCGGTGCTCGTCGGGAGTCTGGCGGCAACCGCGTGTGGGGACAGCGGCAAGGGGATCTCCCAACCGCCACCGCCCCCCAGCGGCATCGTGCTCGTCGATTCCCTGCCCATCCCGGAGTTCTACGGCATCCACGATCAGTTCGTCCGCGACGGGCTGGCGTTCGTGTGCGCCTGGAACACCGGTGTGTTGATCTACGACGTCGGCAATGGGATCAAGGGCGGATCACCCGCGCATCCGATGCTGGTCGGCTCGGTCGTCGACTCGGGAGGGGAGGCGCACAACGCATGGTGGTTCCACAACCCGGTGACGAGCGAGAACCGATATCTCTTCGTCGGGCAGGAGGGACCGGGCAACATTGGCGCGAACTCATCGGGCGACATCCATGTCATGGACGTTTCCGACCTGGCCAATCCTCGGGAAGTCGCCCACTTCCACAGGGCGAACGCGGGCACGCACAACTTCTGGATGGACGAGGCCAACCAGGTGCTGTATGCCGCGTACTACAACGGTGGCGTCGTGGCCATCGACGTCTCCGGGACCCTCTCCGGCGACATCTCGTCCCGCCTGATCGATACCGTCAGCTTCGGAGCCGGCACCACCTACACCTGGGGCGTGCAACTGTACAACGGCTCGGTGTACGCGATCGATATGGTATCGGGCCTGTGGCACCTCAATTCGAGTCTGGCAACGCCGGGCTCGTCGGGCGGCGGTAACAACGAGGCGGCTCGCTACAGCTCGGACCTCTGGGTCGCGAACGGCTACGCCTACACCGGCACCTGGGATCACTTCCAGCGGACGGGGCTCGCCGGGAGCCTGCTCAAGGTGTGGCGGCTGAACGCCACCGGCGCACCCGTGGCCGAGGATTCGATTCTCGTGTCGGGCGTCGGGGCCGTGAGTGACGTGGAAGTGTCGGCAGACGGGAAGTTGCTGATGTTCAGCACTGAGAGCGGCCCAAACTCGGGGTTCTGGTTCTATTCCCTCGCCGATCCGGCGCACCCCACGCTGCTCGACAAGTACCCCATCGCGAGCGGCGTCCACACGGCGACGTTCGCGACCATCGGCGGCCGCCTGTACGCCTTCGGCGCCGAGAATCCGAGCGGCGCAGCGCTGATCATCCTGGATGTGACGGCGCTGGATCAGTAGCTACATCCGCTTGTACTTCGGCCCGCTCCCGCCTTCCCGTGGCGTCCAGCGCGGGCCTACCACGTCCGTCGCCTTGCAGTCCACACAGTTTGGCGCGTTGACCCGCAACTTCCCGTCCACTTCCTCGTAGACCCCCGCCGGGCAGAGGTGCGTGTAGAAGCGCGCCGCCTCCGTGGTGACGTCCTGCCCCACCAGGAGATGGGTGGGGATCGTGTCCCGCGTCGCGTTCCCCGCTTTGAACACCGCGTCCACCTTGCTGAAGGTGAGTTTCGCGTCGGGCGTGAACGGCTCGGCGGCGTTGGGGCGCCGCGCCACCTCGGCGTCCTTGTGCATCGCGATCCGCCCGCCGGGGAAGCGGCCCCCGGTGAGCGTCATCAGCCCGGCTTTGAGGCCCCCGAGGGTGAAGCCGTCCTTGAACGCGAGGCGCATGTTGCGTGTCGTGTAGAGGTCCTGGGCGATGTAAGAGCCGTCCACCATCCGGTCGTACTCGGCGAGCCGTGCACCCGAGGCGTCGCCGGCCTTGAGCGCGGCGAAGATCGCGCGCGCGGCGTAGATCCCCGATTGGATGGCGTAATGAATCCCCTTGAGCGAGGGGACGTCTACGAATCCTGCCGCGTCCCCCACCAGCACGACGCCATCCCCGGAGCGGCGCGCCGCGAGCGCGTAGTAGCCGCCCTCGGGGATCGTCTTCGCGCCCCATTCGACCATCTCCCCGCCCTCGAGGGTGGCCCGGAACAGCGGATGCTGCTTGAGGCGCTGCAGCAGCACGTGCACATCGAGGGCGGCGCTCGAGTAGTCGAGCCCCACTACGATGCCGAGCGCCACGAGGTGCGGTTCGAGCGGATAACAAAAGCTGCCGCCGAACGCATCGGACGGGAGTGGCCAGCCGAGGGTGTGGATCACCCGGTCGAGCGGCTGTTTGGTTTCCCAGATCTCCTTGACGCCGAGCGCGAAGATCTGCGGATTCTGCGAGCCGATGCGCTGCCACTCGAGCCACGCCTGCGTCAGCATCCCCCGGGTTCCCTCGGAGAGCGCGGTGACCTTGGCCGTGAGGTCGTTGGGCGCCTGGTAGGACGAGAGCGGCTGCCCGTCGCGGCCCAAGCCGGCCGCCTGCGTTCGTACGCCCGTCACCCGGTTGCCCGCGGTGAGCAGCGCCGCGGCCGGGAACCCCGTGAAGATGTTGACGCCCAGCTCCTCCGCCTTGTGCCCCAGCCAGCGCACGATCTCGCAGATCGAAGCGATGTAGTAGCCGTGGTTCTTCATCGTGGGCGGCGTAGGAAGTCGCACCTGGCCGCCGGCGGTGAGCAGATAGACCGACTCTTTCGTCACCGGAGCGCGGAATGGGAAATCGGCGTCTTTGAGATTGGGGAACAGCTCGCGCAGCCCCCGCGGATTGACCACCGCCCCGGACAACGAATGCTCGCCGAGCGCTTCGGCCTTCTCCAGGACGCCGATGTTCAGCTCGCCCACCGCGGGATCGGTTTTCGCGAGTCGGGCCAGCTCGATCGCGCCGGCGAGGCCCGCCGGCCCCGCGCCGACGAACAACACGTCCAGCTCCATCCTGTCGCCGGCGCCCTCGGCCCCGTCCTTCAGAATGAGCCGGTCGAGGGGCAGCGGCGGTTGGTATTGCGCGGGGATCATGCCGACGTCAGACGTCTGACTGCTTCCGTGAGCTGCGGCACGATCTCGAACAGGTCTCCCACGATGCCGTAGTCGGCCACCTTGAAGATCGGGGCGTCCTTGTCCTTGTTGATCGCCACGATGACCTTGGCGGTGCGCATCCCGGCCAAGTGCTGGATCGCGCCGGAGATGCCGACGGCGATGTAGAGCGAGGGGCTCACCGTCTTCCCCGTCTGGCCGACCTGGTCGCCGTGCGGCCGCCAGCCGGCGTCCACCACCGCGCGCGAGGCGCCCACCGCCGCCTTGCCACCGAACGCCTGCGCCAGCTCCTCGAGCAGCTTGAAATTCGCGGGCTCCTTGAGACCGCGGCCTCCCGCCACGACGATCGGCGCCTCGGCCACGTCGAGCGCCCCGCCCGCGGCCGCCTTGATCCCCTTCACCACCACGCGGCCCGCGTCCCCGGCCACCGCGGTCGTCTCCGCCGTCCCGGCCTTGGGCCGCTCGACCGGCGTGAACACGTTGGGGCGCAGCGACACCACCGCCGGGCTGGCCGTGACCTTCACCTTGAGCAGCGCCTTCCCGGCGAAGACCGGCCGGATGACCACCACCGATCCGCCGTCCACCCCAAGGTCGGTGACGTCGGCCGCGAGTGGCGCGCCGAGCTTCGCGGCGACGCGGGGGGCAAGGTCCTTGCCCTGCGCGCTCGCCGCGAGCACGACCGCCCCGTACGCGCCCCCCTTGGCGCGCTCGGCGACGGCCCGGGCACAGCCTTCGGGGGCATACTGGGCAAAGCCGGCGTTGGTGGCGGTGATCACTTTGTCCGCCCCGTAGCGACCTGCGGCATCGGCGCCGGACACGGCGCCTGCCCCGAGGACGAGCGCATGTACCTCGCCACCCAAGGCGTCGGCCAGCCGGCGGGCGCCGGTCACCACTTCGTGACTGACTTTGCGCAGGCTGCCGTCGCGCTGCTCCAGCACCGCCAGCACGTGGCTCATAGCACCTTCGCTTCTTCGCGCAGCAGCTGCAGGAGGGCGGGGACGGCGGCCGCCCCTTCGCCCACGATGCGGCCTTCTTTGCGTTCGGGAGGCGGGGTCAGCGCCAGGATCTCCAGACCGGCCGTACCGAGCGCCGCCGGCTTCACCTCGAGCGGCTTCTTCTTGGCCGCCATGATGCCCTTGAGCGCCGGGTAGCGCGGCTCGTTCAGTCCTTTGTCGACTGTGAGGACCGCGGGCAGCGGGAACTCGACTTCCTCCATGCCCCCCTCGACCTCGCGCTCGGCCGTCCCCTTCCCGCCGTCGATCGTCAGGTGCGCCACGCACGTGACGCAGGGGAGATCGAGCAACTCGGCCACCATCGGCCCGACCTGCTGGTTGTAGTCGTCGATCGCCATCTTCCCGAAGAGAATGAGATCGTACCCACCATCCTTGAGCTCGGCCGCGAGCGCCCGCGCCACCGCGAGCCCGTCGGCCGGCACGCCCGGCGCCTCGAGGAGGACGCCACGGTCGGCGCCCATCGCGAGCGCGGTGCGGATCGTCTCCTGCGAGCTCGGCGGACCGCAGGCGATCACGACGACTTCACCCGACCCCGCCTTGTCCTTGCGTTGCAGGGCCTCTTCGACGGCGAACTCGTCGTAGGGATTGAGGATGAATTTGACGCCGGCCTCGTCGAGCGACTTGCCGTCGGCGGCGATCTTGACGCGCGTTTCGGAGTCGGCGACGCGCTTGATGCAGACGGCGATCTTCATGAGGCAGGTGCCAGGTTTCGGGTGTCCAAGTGCCAGGGAACGCGGCCAGAAAACTAACCCTGACACCCGACACCTGGCACCCGACACCGGCCTCTGGGATTGTCGGCCTCCGCCACGACCTGCAGATTGGTTGCGATCCGCTCGACTGCCCCATTCACCCATCCTGTGCGTCGCGAGTGGCGGAGGGACCATGCGAAGTGAACGCGCCATCCTGTGCATTCTCTCATTCCCCCTCCTCACCCCCTCGCGGCTCCCCGCCCAGGGGACCCGCATCCTGCGCGAACCAACCGTGAGCGCCACGCAGGTGGCGTTCGCCTATGCCGGGGACATCTGGACGGTGGACCGTAGCGGCGGAGACGCGCGCCGGTTGACGAGCTACCCCGGAGTGGAGTCGAACCCGCAATTCTCGCCGGATGGAAAACGGATTGCGTTCACCGGAGAGTACGCCGGGAACGCCGACGTCTACGTGGTCGACGCGGCAGGCGGTGAGCCACGGCGGCTCACCTGGCATCCCGGTCCCGACCTGGTTCGCGGCTGGACCTCTGACGGGCAGGCGGTGGTGTTTGCCACCGACCGGGACAACCCCCGGCTCGACCGCACCCGCTTCTGGTCGGTGCCGGTGAGTGGCGGCTTCGAGCAGCCCCTCCCGCTACCCCAGGCCAACCATGGCATGCTCGCGCCAGATGGCCGACGCATCGTGGTCGAGCAAGTCTCCCAGTGGGACATCGAGTGGCGGAATTACCGGGGCGGGCAGAACCAGGCGATCCGGATCTTCAGCTTCGCCGACTCGAGCGTGGTGAAGCTTCCGTGGGACGGCAGCAAAGACACCTGGCCGGTCTGGCTCGGCAACGCGATCTACTTCATTTCTGACCGTGACTGGGGCGCCAATGTGTGGCGCTACGACCTCGCCACCGCGGCACTCACGCAGATCACCCACTACCGCGATTTCGACGTGAAGACCCTGGGCGCGGGCGGTGGGGTGCTGGTGTACGAGGAGGCGGGCTACCTCCATCTGTACGATCCCGGGAGCGGCAGCGACCGGCAACTGGTCATCAACGTGCGAGGGGACCTTCCGTGGGCGGAGCCGCGCTGGATCGATGCGGCGAAGTATGCCGACGCGGTCTCGCTCTCTCCGACCGGCAAACGGGCGCTCATCGGAGCGCGAGGAGAGATCTTCACCGTGCCGGCGGAAAAGGGCGACGTCCGGAACCTCACGCGAAGCCCCGGCGCAGCCGATCGCGCACCGGTCTGGTCACCAGACGGCAAGAAGATCGCCTGGTTCTCCGACGCCTCGGGTGAGTATCGCCTGATGATCGGGACGCAGGACGGGCTGGAGCCGCCGCGCGAGATCAGGCTCGAGAAGCCGACCTTCTATTACGATCCCGCCTGGTCCCCCGACGGCAAGTATCTCGCCTTCACCGATGCCGGGCGAAACCTCTGGCTGGTGGACGTGGGGCGCGGCGTCACCACACGCGTCGATGGCGACAACTACGCCCACCCCGACAGGAGCCTCGTCCCGGTCTGGTCCCCGGATTCGCGCTGGATCGCGTACGCCAAGCGCCTGACGACTCAGTTTCGGGCCTTGATGGTCTATTCACTGGCCGATCGAACGGCGCGCCAGCTCACCGACGGCCTGTCCGACGCCGGCAACCCGGCGTGGGACGCGAGCGGGAAGTACCTCTACTTCCTCGCCAGCACCGAGTACGGCCTGGGCAGCGGGTGGCTGGATCTGAGCTCCTACGACCGACGCAATCGTCAGGCGGTGTACCTCGCGGTACTCGCCGCCGACACACCGTCGCCGCTCCTGCCGGAGAGCGACGAGGAAACGACCGCGCCGGACTCCACCGCCAAGCCCGACAGCGCTGGCGCCAGGAAGGGCGCCACTGCCGCCGATTCCGTTCGCGTCCGGATCGACTTCGACAGGCTCGGGCAGCGGGTGATGGACCTGGGACTCCCGGTCCGCGCCTATACGGATCTCCAGGCGGGCGCGGCGGGCGTGCTCTTCGTGTCGGAGGCGGTCGAGAATCAGCCCGGTGTGACGTTGCAGCGCTACGACCTGAAGAAGCGAAAGGCCGAGCCGTTTTTGACGGGAGTCTCGCTGTTCAGCTTGAGCAAGGACGGCAAGAAGCTGCTGTACCGGGCACAGGATCAATGGGGAATCGTCGGTACCGAGCAACCGGCCAAGCCGGGGGACGGCAAGATCACCGTCGCACTCCAGATGCGACTCGAGCCACGGGCCGAGTGGCAGCAGATCTTCCACGAGGCGTGGCGCTTCGAGCGCGACTACCTCTATGTGCCCAACCTCAACGGCGCCGACTGGAACGCCGTCTACCAGATGTACGCGCCCTGGATCGAGCACGTCGGCCACCGGAGCGACCTCACCTACGTTCTCGACTTGCTGGGGGGTGAGCTCTCGTTGGGTCACACCTTCACCGGCGGGGGAGATTACCCGCCGGTGGATACGGTGGCCGTGGGCCTGCTCGGTGCCGACCTGGTTCCGGCCGGCGCCCGCTACCGCCTGGCGCGCATCTACGACGGAGAAGAATGGAATCCTGGCCTGCGCGCACCGCTGCGGGCCCCCGGGGTCAAGGCCCGGCGTGGCGACTATCTCCTGGCGGTCAACGGAGTGGACCTGACCACGGCCACCAACGTCTATCGCGTGTTCGAGGGCACGGCGGGCCGGCAGACGGTCCTGCGGCTCAACGATCGACCGACGCCCGACGGCTCATGGACCGTGACCGTGGTACCGGTCCCGTCGGAAACCCAGCTCCGCATTCAGGCCTGGGTCGAGGACAACCGGCGCTTGGTCGACTCCCTCTCCGGGGGCCGTCTCGCATACGTCTGGCTCCCCAACACCGCCGAAGACGGCTACACCTACTTCAACCGGTACTACTTCGCCCAACAGAACCGGCAAGGCGTCGTGCTGGACGAGCGGTTCAACCACGGTGGGTACATCGCCGACTACTTCGTGGACCTGCTGGGGCGTCAGTTGCGGGGCTACTTCAACAACCCCGTCGCCGACCGCAAGCCGTGGACCGAACCGCTCACCGGGATCTTCGGACCGAAGGTGATGCTCGTGAACGAAATGGCGGGCTCGGGCGGCGACATGCTGCCCTATCTCTTCCACCTGATGAAGCTCGGACCGCTGGTCGGTGCCCGCACCTGGGGTGGGTTGGTGGGGATTTGGGACGTTCCGGGCCTCATCGATGGCGGGGGGATTACCGCCCCACGGGGAGGCTTCTTCAACGTGGACGGCCAGTGGGATGTCGAGAATCAGGGCGTAGCCCCCGATATCGCCGTCGAGCCGACCCCCAAGGAGGTTCTGATGGGCCACGATCCCCAGCTCGAGCGGGGCATCGCGGAGGCGTTACGGCTGCTCGAGGCGAACCCGGTACGCCTGCGCCCCGAGCCCGCGCCCCCGGTCCGGGTGCGACGGCCGGGTCCCTGACGCGGGGACGCTAACTGAAGGCATTCAGCCCCGTGATCTCCTGCCCCAGCACCAGGGTGTGGATGTCGTGCGTGCCCTCGTAGGTGTAGACCGACTCGAGGTTCGCCAGGTGCCGCATCGCCTGGTACTCGGCGAGGATGCCGTTGGCGCCGAGCAGCCGGCGGGTCTCGCGCGCGATGTCGGTCGCCATTGAGACGTTGTTGCGCTTGGCGAGCGACACCTGCTGCGGCGTCATCGTCCCCGCGTCCTTCAGGCGGCCGAGCTGCAGGCAGAGCAGCTGGGCCTTGGTGATCTCGGTGAGCATCTCGGCCAGCCGGGCCTGTTGCAGCTGGAACGCGCCGATCGGCTTGCCGAACATCACGCGGTTCCTGGCATAGCTCACCGCTTCGTCGTAGCACGCCATCGCCGCTCCGACCGCCCCCCAGGAAATCCCGTAGCGCGCCTGGGTGAGACACATCAGCGGCGACTTCAGGCCACCCGACTTGGGGCGGATCGCGTCCTTGGGGAGGCGGACGTCCTGGAGCACCAGCTCCGAGGTGTCCGAGGCCCGCAGGCTGAGCTTGCCCTTCTGGTCCTTGGCGGAGAATCCTCTGGCGTCGGTCGGGACGATGAAGCCGCGGATCGAGTTCTGGTCTTCGATCGCACCGGTCTTGGCCCACACGACGGCGACCTGGGCAGTCGAGCCGTTGGTGATCCACATCTTGGCGCCGTTCAACACCCAGCCGTCGGCGGTCTCCTTCGCGACCGTGATCATCCCGCCCGGGTTGGAGCCGTAGTCGGGCTCGGTCAGGCCGAAGCAGCCGATCACCTTCCCGCTCGCCATCTGGGGGAGCCACGTTTTCTTCTGATCGTCGGAGCCGAAGGCATAGATCGGATACATGACGAGCGCGCCCTGCACCGAGGCGAAGGAGCGGACGCCCGAGTCGCCACGCTCCAACTCCTGCATGATCAGCCCGTAGCCGACGTTGTTCAGCCCGGCGCAGCCGTACTCCTCGGGCAGGTTTGCGCCAAACAGGCCGAGCTCGGCCATCCCGGGGATCAGGTGTTTGGGAAACCGGCCCTCGACGTAGCACTGGCCGATGATCGGCAGCAGGTTGTCGTCCACCCAGCTGCGTACGGTGTCGCGCACGGCGCGCTCTTCCTCGGACAGCAGGCCGTCCAGGTTGTAGAAGTCGACGCCGTGGAATTTGGGGGCCATAGGCTGGTGTCAGGTACCGGGTGTCGGGTGTCAGGGAACGCGAGAAGAGTAAGCTAACCTGACACCCGGCGCCTGACACCCGACACCTATACCGGTACCGGCACTCCTTGCCGCTCCCGCGCGAACGCGAATGTGTCCGAGGCGCGGAAGCGCCCGTGCTCGGCTTCCCAGCGGAAGAACGTCACCTGCACGGCCGACGGCTCGATGGTCACGAAGTTGAAGCACGAGGGCCGGCCGCCGCGGGTGCGCACCGAGAGGGTCCCCGTGGTGGACACCACCACCCGGCCGCCGAGCACGTCGGCGCCCTCCTGGTGATCGTGCCCGCACAGCACTACGTCGGCACCGGATTCGAGGATGCGCCGTTGCGCGGTGCGCCAGCGCGCCAGCCCCATGCGCTGCGAGATGTCGCCGCGCAGCACGTTGTGGTGCACCACCAGCACTCGCGCCGCGTCGCCCGGAGCGCGAGAGAAGATCTCGCGCGCCCGCTCGATCTCCCGTTTGGGGAGGTGACCTTTCACGGTGAAGTCGTTGATGTGCGTGACCGACGCCCACGACAAGCCGTGAGAGGTGAGCACGCCCGTGATCACGGCCCCCGGCAGCTCCAGCGTCGGGGTGAGCTCGTCGCCGAAATAGCGGCGGTACTTCCGGTACAGGGCGTCTTTCCCGAACGGCAGGAACGGCCGGCGCCACCATTGCACGTCGTGGTTGCCCGGGAGCATGTAGACCGGCGCCGTCTCCCGCGCCCGCTGCACGAACGCCCGGGCCCGCTGGAATTCGCCGTGCCGCGCGCGCTGCGCGACGTCCCCCGAGACCACCACGGCGTCGGGGCGCAAATCGGGAACGATTTGTTCCAGCGCCTCGATCTGGCGGATGTCGGCGACGCCGCCGAAGTGGAGGTCGGCGACGTGGAGCAGCTGCACCGTCACGATTCGACCTGCACCGTGTAGGTGAGCACGGCCTGCCCGCCGGCCGGCACGGCGACCCGGAACCGGCTCTCGGTGGAGGACAGCTTCTCGGCGGGCACGCTGCTGTCGATGATGCGCCAGGTGCCGAAGTGACTCTCACGCACGTCTACCGCGACGGCGTCAGTCTTGGCATTCGTGATCGTGACCCGGTAGCTCGCCGTGACCCGCTGGCGGGTCGGCAGCCCGCGCCGCAATGCGGGCAGCTGCTCCTGGGTGTAGTCGGTCTGCACGCGCTCGGCCGTGACATCGAACGCATCGCCCGACTGCACCCGGACGTCCTTGCCCGCCGGCGTATGATCGATCGTCGCCTCGCCCACGAGCTGCACGCGGCCGGACGAGTCCGCCTGGTAGAGCTGGACGGTGCCGCCCGGCAGCGGCCGGTCGCCGAACGGGCTCCCGCGGCTGCGCCTGAACGTGTACCAGACCTGCACCGGCACCTGGTTCGCGTCGCCGGACATCTGGCCCATCCACCCGCGCCACGGCAAGACGCCCGGCACGACGAACTCCTGGACCACGGCGGTCGTCGCACGCGGGAACAGGGCCGTGCTGACGGGCACGCCAGGCTCGAGCGCGAGACGTGCTGGCAAGGAGTACACGTGCGTTTCGCCGACAGCCTGCTCGCTTGGCATCGGGGCCTCGGCGGCCCGGGCCGCGGTGACCATGACCGCCTGGAGCCGGATGCCCTCGTCCTTGGCCGCGCGCGCACGGTTGATGGACCCGGCCACGAGCTGGATTTCCGCTGAGTCACTGCGCAGGGATTGCGAGGTCACGGTCGCTGCGCCGCCGATGGTCGCTTGCGCGCCGTTCGCACCGATGATCGCCTGATACGTCGCCTCCCAGGAGACTCCCTGCGCCACGTAGGCCAGCTGGGTGTTGGGCCGGTTGCGCGACGCGTCGAGCGCGAGCGACGCCTCCCCCGACGAGCGCACCAGCTCGGGCGGAAACAGCGGCTCCCCCGGCTGGGAGAGCAGCATGCGGCCGTCGCCCAGCTTGTACTGGGGCGGATCCACCCGCACCACCGTCGCCCGCAGCGTATCGCCCTTCCCCCGGACGAACGACAACGTCTGACCCACGGCGCGCGCCAGGGCATCGTTCAGGGGGCTGGGATAGCGCATCGTCGCGCCGGTCACCGTGACCGCCGTGTCGGGCGAGAAGAGCGTCGCCGGATCGAGCGCATCGATCTGCAACGTCAGGAGATTCCGCCCCTTCTGCAGTCCCTGGGGCAGCGTGCGCCGCACCACCACGCGTCCGTCACTGTAGATGGAAAGCGACGTCTGGCCGCGCAGCCCGCCCGGGATCACCGCGACCCCAGCAAGCACCGCAACCGCCGATAGCCGATAGCTGATAGCCGATAGCTGTCTCATTTCATCCACTCCAGCGCGACACGCTTCGCGATGAGAGACGTCAGCACGTACCAGATAAGCACCGTCACCACTCCCAGGAGCCGTGCGTTCCGCTCGGCCGGGAGCATGATCGTCAGATACACCGCCAGCGGCAGGCTCGTCCCCATCGCCACCCAGCGGCCGATATTCGCCGCGCGCCGCACCAGCTTCCGCCAGCAATCCGAGCAGACGCCCCCCACGGCGAGGCCGGGCACCATCTCGCCGCACTTCGCGCAGGCGTGGCTAGGCCCGAGCGGCCACGGCGCGCGCAAATTCCGCAGTAGCAGCACGCCCTCCCAGGTCCCGGGTGCGGATGTCATCGCTGACGATGGTGGCCTCGATCGCGTGCCGCAACCGCCGTCCCGCCTCGAGCTCCCCCACATGATCCAGCATCATCGCCGCCGCCAGCATCAGCGCGGTCGGATTGGCGATCCCCTTCCCCGCGATGTCCGGCGCGGACCCATGCACCGCCTCGAAGATCGCCGCCTTGGTGCCGATGTTCGCCCCCGGCGCCAGCCCCAGCCCGCCAATCAGTCCCGCCGCCTCGTCCGAGAGAATATCGCCGAACATGTTGGTCGTCACGATCACGTCGAACTGTTGTGGATTGGTCACCAGCTGCATCGCGGTGTTGTCCACGATCTTGTCCTCGCTGGCGATCACGCCCGCGTACTCCTGGGCCACCTGATGCGCCGTCTCGAGAAACAACCCCGAGGTCGCCTTCAGGATGTTGGCCTTGTGGACGATCGTCACCTTCTTGCGACCCTGGGTCTTCGCGTACTCGAACGCGAAGCGACAGATGCGCCGGCAGCCCTCGCGCGTCATGACCGAGGTCGCCTGCGCCACCGCCCGGGGGTCGTCGCCCACCCGAAAGGTATGGTCGAGCCCGACGTACATCCCTTCGGTGTTCTCCCGGACGATCACGAGGTCGATCCCCTCGAAGCGCCCGCCCGGCACGAGCGTCTTCGTGGGCCGCACGTTGGCGTAGAGGTCGAACTCCTGCCGCAGCGCCACGTTCACCGAGCGGTACCCGCCCCCCACCGGGGTCGTGAGTGGGCCCTTGAGCGCCAGCTTGGTGTGCCGGATCGAGTCGAGCGTCGCATTGGGGAGGGGCGTGCCCGCCTTGTCCACCGCGCTCATCCCGCCGTATTCCTCGTCCCAGTCGAACTGCACGCCGAGCGCATCGAGCACGAGCAACGTCGCCTGCATGATTTCCGGGCCGATCCCGTCGCCGGCGATGAGGGTCGCCTCGCGCGTCACGGCAGGCCGGGTGTCAGGGCCTTCACCGCCCGGGTAAGCGCCGTCCAGGGATCGGTGCCGTCTCCCCGCGCGATGGTGCGGAAGCCGACCCGCCCCAACCGCGCGTCGACGATGACCACCGTCAACTCCGCCGTTCCCATCCGCTCGTCCGCCGATCCGACCATCCGGCGGAACACCAGCTGCGCTGGTATCAGCGCGTAGCGGGCGTCCGCGATCGCCACGAGCGTCCGCAGCTCGGCGCGCAGCGGATCCGGCACGTCCACCACCCGCTCCCCGCGCAACAGCGCCGTGCCCATCTGGTCGGGATTGGCGGCGAAGGTGGGCGAGCGCCGGGCCTGGCGCCGCAGGTCCTCGGGCAGCACCCACGTCACCTCGGGTGCCCGCATCTTCAGAAGCGTCCCGACGATGCTGTCCGCCCTCGCCAGCGCCGCGTGCTGATCGGCGAAGTGCTGGCCCCAGCCCAGCGAATCGTCGGCCGCGAGCAAGGTGAGGGGTAGCACCGGCACCTTCACACTCGCGAGGCCGCCCACTGGCAGCGGCGCGGTCGGCGCAGGGACGGGTTGCTGGGTCGGCGCCGCTTTCCCCCCGCACGCCGCCACGGCGAGCAGCAGCACGCCCCACACCCCACAACCCACGCTGCTTAAGTTTTTGTCCGTCAATGGATTAGTCACGAGACGCAATATCGAGCCGAGGCGGCCCGTTTTCAAGAAGCCAGCGTGAGTCCGCCGTCCACCACGATGGTCTGACCGGTGATGTGGCGCGCCGCCTCGCTGCACAAGAACGCCACCACCCGGGCCACATCCTCCGGCTCGGCCACGCGGCCCAGCACCGATTCGTGTTCCGCCCGCTCGAGGATCTCGCGCGGCAACTGGGCCAGCAGCTCTGTTTTCACGAACCCGGGAGCCACGGCGTTCACGTTGACGTTGGCCGAGCCCAGGTCCACGGCGGCGGCCTTGGTCAGCCCGATCAGCGCCGACTTACTCGCGGCGTAGTTCGCGATCCCGAAGCCGGGGCGGAACGCCTGGTGGCTCGAGATGTTCACGATCTTGCCGTAGCGCTGCGCGCGCAGGTGCGTGGCCACCGCGTGGATGCAGTTGAAGGCGCCGGTGACGTTGGTGTCGAGCACCTCCTGCCACGCCTCCGCGGTGAGCCGCCACAAGGCGCCGTCGTGGGTGACGCCGGCGTTGTTGACGAGGATGTGTACGCCGCCCAGCCGCTCGCGTGCCTCCGCCACGAAGTGATCGACCTCGTCGGCGTGACGCACGTCGCAGATCTCGGAATACACGGCGACGCCGTGGGCCTTGATCGCCGTCTCGGTGAGCAGCGCCTGCGCCGAGACGTCGCGGCCGGGGAGGTTCACGTAGTTGAAGCCGACGGCGGTGCCGCGCTGGGCCAGCTCGAGGCAGATGGCGCGTCCCAATCCGGTGGCGCCGCCCGTCACCAGGGCGACGCGGCCGGAGAGGTGTTCCCCCGCGACGTTGGGGTCGGGCCGCTCCTGCGTCACGGCCGCCCCAGTGGGGGACGGTCCCTGCCGCGCGGCCATAGACCAGGGAGAGGAGGCCAAGTCGCTCGAACCTATCGGGCAATTTGAACACCTGCAAGTCGCGGCGTAACTTGGAGCTATGCCACGCTTCGCGCGCGGGGTCCTGTGGGTCGGCGTGTCGCTGCTGGGCGCCGCCGCATTCGCCGTGCTGGCGCTCGCGCGGGGCGAGACCGTCAGTGCCGCCTGGGTCGTCGTCGCCGCCGTCTGCACCTACACCGTCGCCTACCGCTTCTACTCCCGCTTCATCGCCACACGGGTGTTCGGCCTCGACGGGCGCCGCGCGACACCCGCCGAGCGGCTCTCCAACGGGCGCGATTTCGTCCCGACCAACAAGTGGGTCCTGTTCGGCCATCACTTCGCCGCCATCGCCGGCGCGGGGCCGCTGGTGGGGCCGGTGCTGGCCGCCCAGTTCGGCTTCCTGCCCGGGACGCTGTGGCTCGTGATCGGGGTGGTGCTGGGCGGCGCGGTGCAGGATTTCACGATTCTCTGCTGCTCGGTGCGCCGCAACGGCAAGTCCCTCGGGCAGATGGCCAAGGAAGAGATCAACCCGTTGGCCGGCTCGACCGCCATGCTCGCGGTGCTCTTCATCATGATCATCCTGCTCGCGGTGCTGGCGCTCATCGTGGTCAACGCCCTCAAGGCGAGCCCCTGGGGGTTGTTCACCATCGCCTGCACCATCCCCATCGCCCTGCTCATGGGGTGGTGGATGCGCAGCTGGCGGCCGGGACGGGTGGGCGAGGCCTCGGCGGTGGGCGCGGTGCTCCTCATCGCCGCGCTGGTGGGTGGTGGCTGGGTGGCCAGTCACCCTCTCGGAGTGGCGTTCACCCACACCGGCACGACCCTGACCTGGATGATGATCGCCTACGGGTTTACCGCCTCGGTGCTGCCGGTGTGGATGCTGCTCGCGCCGCGGGACTACCTCTCCACGTTTCTCAAGATCGCGACGATTCTGATCCTCGCGCTGGCGATTCTCATCATCCTGCCGCCGTTGCGCATGCCGGCGCTCACGCCGTTCGCCACGCTGGGCGAGGGACCGGTGTTCGCCGGGAAGATATTTCCCTTCGCGTTCATCACGATCGCCTGCGGCGCGATCTCGGGGTTCCACGCGCTGGTGGCTTCGGGGACCACGCCCAAGATGCTCGCCCACGAGCCCGACGCCCGGCTGATCGGCTACGGCGCGATGCTGATGGAATCGTTCGTCGGCGTGATGGCGATCATCGCCGCGTGCACGCTCGAGCCCGGTGTCTATTTCGCGATGAACACGACGCCGGCGGCCCTGGCCGGCGCGTCCGAAGTCCTGAAGACCGCCGGCTTCGTCGTGTCGCCCGACCAGATGCAGGCGCTCGCCGCCCAGGTAGGCGAGCAGACGCTGATCGCCCGCACCGGCGGAGCGCCGAGCCTCGCCGTGGGGATTGCGCACATCTTTTCGGGGCTCACGAGTGCCCTGGGCGGCAAGAGCGCGACCGCCCTGTGGTACCACTTCGCCATCATGTTCGAGGCGCTGTTCATTCTCACCACGATCGACGCCGGCACCCGGGTGGGTCGGTTCATGCTGCAGGAGATCGTGGGCCACGCGTGGCCCCGTTTCGGCGAGACGTCCTGGTACCCGAGCATCATCGCCTCGAGCGCGCTGGTCGTGGCCGGGTGGGGCTACTTCCTCTATCAGGGCGTGGTGGACCCGCTGGGGGGCATCAACTCGCTCTGGCCCCTGTTCGGGATCGCCAATCAGCTGCTTGCCCTGGTGGCGTTGTGCGTGGCCACTACGATCTTGATCAAGATGGGCAAACAGCGCTACGCCTGGGTGACGGTGCTCCCGCTCGTCGGTCTCACCGCGATCACGATGACCGCGGGCTGGCAGAAGGTGTTTTCGGCCGATCCCAAGCTCGGATTCCTGGCCCATGCGGCATCGCTCGCCGGCTCGACCGATCCGCACGCGCCGCGTTTGATCTTCAACGACCGGCTCAACACGTTCATGGCCCTGCTCTTCATGTCCGTCGTGGCGTTGCTGCTCGTTGTCTCGATCCGAGAGTGGTGGCTGGTGCTGTCGCGCCGCAAGCCGGCGACGCTGAATGAGACGCCATTCGTGGAGACCGCGTATGCCGCCCGAAACTGAACCTGTGGCACGACGGATCCAGCGGGCGTTCCGACGCATCATCGGCGCGCCGGACTACGCCGCCTACCTCGAGCACTGCCGGACGGCGGGACATCCGCC
>Ga0153915_10001847_pt1 | contig 19436 bp, 18 predicted proteins | sample Opewatmetagenome_2_FD_107003 | JGI IMG/M metagenome (GOLD analysis project Ga0153915, IMG submission 107003) | Freshwater wetland microbial communities from Ohio, USA - Open water 3 Core 3 Depth 3 metaG | ecosystem: Environmental > Aquatic > Freshwater > Wetlands | place: USA: Ohio, Lake Erie...
CACTTTTCCATACTGGGGGATAGTATAGCGGCAATACGACGGGTTCTGGCCCCGTTATCCAAGGTTCGAGTCCTTGTCCCCCAGCCATTTAATATCATGGTCCCATCGTCTAGCGGTCTAGGATATCGCCCTCTCACGGCGGAGACACGGGTTCGAGTCCCGTTGGGACTACCAGATTATTCCAATACGGGACAGACAATGCCCGGACAGAGCTTTTGGTAGCAAGTGATAAAATGTCGGACAAAACTTAATTTTAAAATATGCAAGGGGGTTAGCCTGAACAGGCTGAGCCCTTTTTTTATGGTCAAGGAAAGAGAGATACTGATATGGATGAAGAGATAAGGGTAAAGACAAAGGAAACGGCAAATAAGCTGTTCGGCAAGGGTATCAAGGCAGACCCTCCATACAGGTTATGGAAGGAATTTAACAGGGACCTGGCCAATGATTTATCCATGTTCATAACAGGCAATCTCTATTCCAGGACCGTCCTTACCCTGCCCGAGCGTCAGATGGCAGCGTGCGCCATGCTGGCCGCCCTTCGCGCAGGAGATGAACTGAGGCTCCATATTAACGGGGCGCTGAATGTCGGTTGCGATCCCAAAAAACTGGCCGAGATTTTTTTCCAGCTGGCTACCTATGCAGGGATGCCCGCTGTCAATGAGGCACTTGAGGTCTACAGGGGTGTGCTTAAAGAAAGAGGAGAATGGCCGATCAAGGAATAATAGGAATTAAGATATTATATCATGGTAATATTTTTTATTTGACCTTTGTCTTGCCTATGATATGCTATGCCGCGTTTATGCAATTGAAACCGTATATAGTGTAATAGAAGGTATAAATTAATGCTATCAGGTTTTGGATGTACTTCTTAAAAACCGGCCTTGCCGGGGTAGAAAGATTTTAAAGGAGGAATTGCTTTGGAGAACGGAACAGTAAAATGGTTTAACAACAAAAAGGGATTTGGTTTTATTCAAAGAGAAAAAGGAACGGACCTGTTTGTTCATTTTTCATCAATTCAAAACGATGGTTACAAGACACTGAATGAAGGTGATCAAGTAAGCTTTGAGGTTGAGGATAGCGATCGCGGACCAAAGGCGAAGAATGTAAAACGTCTTTAATCCGCTGTTCGTTATTATAGAGATCTTAAAGGGCAACTCCTGATTAAGGGAATCTTTTTCCCTGAGTACTTTATCCCGACAGGCCTCAATAATAGATTATTGGATTCAAAATGCGCAATCCCGCAGGAGCGGGATTGCGTTCTCAAAGAAACCTGTATAAAGGCTTGTAATTTTGATTTTCTGAATGATTGTGAATAGACATTATTCAGCAATTGTTCAGAATTAAAATTTATAAAAGTCCTTGATTAATATTTTATTGCCGTGCCTGTGCTAAAGGGCAGCAACCCATTTATCCCATGTCTAAATATTATCTGTTACTTCTGGGCTGGAGCTCCCGCACCGGGAGCGGCGCCACCCGGCGCCCCTCCGCCGGCAGATGCTCCACCACCGCCGCCTGACGGCGGGGAGGCTATTTCGCTCGCATTTAGAGAACCATCTCCATCTTTATCCTTGTCCATCCCTCCGATCAAATCCGGTTGACCGCCGGCTCCTCCGGCAGCGCCGCCACCTTGTTGAGCAAAGGCGATTGATGACAGGAACATTACCGCAACAAAAGCGGTAGTCCAGCAAAATGATTTTACACTTTTAGCACTCATGATATCCTCCAGTTCAATAAAACATATAGCTGTTGTAAAGATGCTAATAATTTATTATAAGGTTCAATTAATTCTTTTAAATAAATTATTAAATGAAAATACTTACCAGATATATTTCAATAGAACTAATCAAGCTTCTGATATTCTGTCAGTTCATCATTGTCTCCCTGTTCCTGATGATCGATTTTGTTCAGAAGCTCGATTGGTTTATTGATAACGATGCCTTTAGGGCCGATGTGATCTTCCCCTATTTCCTTTATAAAGTACCTTATTTAATGGTCCAGTTTATACCGGTGGCTACATTAATATCCGTTATTGTTCTGTTCCGTTTAATGAGAAATAACCGTGAGATCATGGCAATAAGGGCCTGTGGGATCAATATTTTTATGATTTCACAAACGGTAGTCATAATTGCCCTGTTGATCAGCTTTGGCTCCTTTGTTTTTTCAGAGACGGTAGTCCCATATGCCTATTCAAAGAGTAATGAGATATGGGATATTAAGGTAAAAAAAAAGGACCCTGCGACCATTTATGGCAATGATCAGATATGGTATAAATCATCTGATGCCATATATTGGATCAAGCATTTTGACAGCGCCCGAAAGATTATGCAGGATACCACGATGTATTTTTTTAATAAAAATTTTAAATTGGTCAAGAGGATAAACGCAAAGAGAGGGGTATGGCAGGATGGCAAATGGAGGATGGAGGAAGGCATTATCCAGGAATTGAAGACGGATGGGGAGTATAGCTACAGGCGATTTGATAAAGAATTACTGGTTATACCGGAGACACCCGAGACCTTTCTCAAAAGGATAAAGCAGCCTGAAGAGATGAGTTATAACCAGCTGCATAAATTTTCAGATACGGCGAAAAATGAAGGGTATGATAACACTCCATATCTTGTTGAAATGAGCGTGAAAACAGCCTTCCCGTTTATAAGTCTGGTCCTGACACTTTTGGGCATCCCTATCGCACTTCAGCTTAAGACAGGAGGTATTCCGCTCGCGGTAGCTTCCGGCATAGGACTCAGTTTCCTGTATATGATAATATTGAGCATTTCAAGGGCTTTTGGACTTTCCGGGGTGCTTCCTCCATTCCTGTCCGCATGGACTGCCAATCTTTTATTTATATTTGTCGGAATCTATCTTATGATGACTGTCGAGCGATAAGGAGTTAATTGAAAACCATATGTTGAATCAGATCCTGGGTAAAGACATTGCCGTTTATGTAAGAAAACAATGGTTATTGATAGTGTGTTCAATTTTATTGACCATTACCTCTACACTCTTTGCCGTCATACCGGCAACCCTTATTGAACCCTTTATAGACAAAGCTGCTCTGCTAAGCCTTATAGGAACATCAGATACGGATGAGGCCGCGAATAAGGCCTTGGAAACCTTGACCAAGGATAAAACCTCGCTGATAGATGCTTTAGAAAAATCGAATGTGGATAAAACCACAAAAAAGGCCTTTGAGACATTAGTCAATAATAAAACAGCTAACAAAGCCCCTGAAAAGGGATTCAAAATTCCATGGCTGGAACGCGAATCAGATTCGATATTTTCATTGCATAAAACCAAACGGGTTGTAATGAAAAATCTTCCGACTACTTATGTCCTTATTGTCCTGGGCGTAATCGCCTTTGTTTCCATGCTTTGCAAATCAATAACGATATATTTTAGCAATCTGTCTGCGGCAGCCTTTTCCCAGAGGGCCATAAGGTCTCTGAGAATAGACCTCTTTAATAAATTCTTAAATCTTCATCAGGGTTTCTTCGATAAACACAAGATAGGCTCCCTTATTTCAAGATCCACCGCTGATCTGGCTGTAATGCAAACCCGCATTGCCACTATTACGATAGGTCTTATACAGCACCCGTTTACCGCATTGGTGTTTCTGATATACCTGTTATATATGAATTACAAACTGACGATAATCGTCATCTTTGTAGTCCCCCTTATCGTAGGGTGCATCCGGTTATTCGGAAAGAAGGCAAAAAAACACTCCATGAGGGTGCAGGATGCCGTATCCGAGATAACGTCCAACTATCAGGAGGTCCTGCTTTGTCTTAAAATTATCCAGGGGTTCTGCCTCGGCAAAAGTCAGTCTAAAAAATTTCGTGAACTTGCGGATCAACTCTACAAAAAAACAATGCACTGGAGCAGGTGGAATCTTGGCCTCGGGCCGATGATGGATACGACCGTATTCTTAGTCCTTCCCGCCATACTCTGGCTCGGCATGGGTGTTTACGGGCACACGCTGGGAGAATTAATAACAATGTTTTATGCCTTCTCAAGGGTTTACGCGCCTATAAAAAGCCTGGCTCAGATAAACAACGAATTGCGCACTCTTCAAGGCGCAACTGAGAGGGTTTTCAACATATTAAAAACAGAATCTGATATAAAGGAAAAACCGGCTGCCGCTCTCTTGCCAAGACATAAAGAATCCTTGGAATTCAGAGGAGTAAACTTTTTCTATGAACCATCTACGCCAATCCTTAAAGATATCTCCTTCAAGGTAAAGGCTGGAGAGATTATTGCCTTTGTGGGCTCTACGGGAGCAGGAAAAAGCACATTATTGGATCTTATACCGAGATTCTATGATGTTACCGGCGGCTCCATATTGATAGACGGAATTGATATAAGGGACGTGACTATTGAATCCCTTAGGGGCCAGATAGGAATTGTCAGCCAGGAAGTCCTTCTTTTTCATGACACCATAGCCAATAATATATCCTTTAATTCCTCACATGTTCAGCTGGAGTCAATAATAGCAGCGGCAAAAAAGGCCTATGCCCATGATTTTATCATGGCGCAACCTGAAAAATACAATACGGTGGTCGGCGATCGCGGCACGCTCCTGTCGGGCGGACAGAAACAGCGTATTGCAATAGCCAGGGCTATCCTGGCCGACTCTTCCATACTCCTGCTGGATGAGATAGCATCAGCGCTTGATGCGCAAAGCGAACGTGTTATCCAGGACGCTATCGAAAGATTGAGTAGAGAGCGCACAATATTTGTCGTTGCCCACAGGTTGAGCACAGTAAGGACCGCCGACAGGATATTTGTCCTTGAAGAGGGCAGGATAATTGAATCAGGCAGTTTTAATGAGTTGATGGAAGTGAATGGAAGATTTCGTCAACTCTATGATTTGCAGTTTCAGGTGTAGTTTACCGTGCCTCCATTAACCCGGATAGTTCTTCTCCTGAAATTCCCAGTATTCGTACAACCTTCATCCTGGAAGTCTTTCCGGCTATTATCTCTATGTTGCCTTTAGGCCGTCCAAGCCTTTTGGAAAGGAGTGAGATCAATTCCTTGTTTGCTTCGCCGTCCACCGGAGGAGAATTCACTTTGATCTTATATAATTCTCCTTCCTTGCCCATAATCTGACTTTTTGAGGACCTGGGCAGGAGTTTTATCCTGATGTCGGTTTTTAACTGATTGTTCATCCCATGCCAACTGCGACTTGCATCAAGCTGCGTATCAAGAACATTCGCAAAAAGTAAATCGCGAAAAGGACGATAACTGGTGAAAAATCCATTCCTCCGAGATAAACGGGCAGCTTGCGTCTGATAAAATAAAGGACAGGTTCTGTGACCGAAATGAGGAATCTGACAATCGGATTATACGGGTCTGGGTTTACCCACGATAAAAGTGCACGTATGATGATAAGCCACATATATGCATATAAGGCCTTATCAAGGATAACGGCGATGGCATATAAAAAATTATTCGCAAATATGGACATTTTTTTCTCTCAATCTATAAAATTAAAAGGGGCCTTGATTGGTCTGCAGTGACCGTTGTTAGTTACATCTCCAGATTAAAGAACATGTTAAAGCAGGCCATAAGCCGGGTTCTGTTTCCCGAATCCGTGGGAGACGCATTCGGGATGATGACCATTCATCTAGGCTTGATGTTGCCGTCAAGCTCAAGCGACCTACCCGGGGACTTGGGCGGACCACCCTCTAACTCCCCTTATTTGGCCTTGCTCCGGATGGGGTTTACATAGCCCCCGCTGTCACCAGCGGGACTGGTGAGCTCTTACCTCGCCGTTTCACCCTTACCCTGGCATATGCCCGGGCGGTTTGCTTTCTGTTGCACTTTCCTTCCCGTCACCGGGACTGGACGTTATCCAGCATCCTGTCCTGTGGAGCCCGGACTTTCCTCTCCTATGCCTTGCGGCACAGCGGCGGTCATCTGTCCTGCTTTAACATGTCTTAGGATATTAACAATTCCCTTACCGTTTGTAAAGGTTTTGCACGATGGCAAAAAGACATCCGTGATATCCCTGTCCACTGATTTTATTTAAGATTAAATTCATCATGGCGAGATGAAATTAATGGATTGATATCAGCCTAATATAAATGATAAAATATTAGCAATTGCTTGATGTGAAAATAGTTGTCCAATGCTCTCCTAAAGCAGAAGCACTTACCTGAATGCAGATAGCCCTGCCACGGCAGGCCTGATAGCTCCCCAGCGAATTCGCCTGTTTTCCGATAGATGAAATTAAATTTTTTCAGACCGGCACTCCTCAGTTTTCATGGAGGAGCTATTTTAACAACACTTTTAAAAAAAAAGGAGGAGAATATGTTACCGATTACAAAAATACTTTGCCCGACAGACTTCAGCGTACCCTCTTACAAGGCACTTAAAATAGCCAATGACATGGCAATGCATTTTAATGCTGAAATAATCCTGATTCATATTTTGTCTCCTGTCCTGGTTTATCCTGCTGCCTTCGTGACTCCCGGGGTTATGAAAACACCTGCTCTTGATGAAATTGATAAGACTGATATGGCTAAGGAATCACTTTCCATAACATTAAAGGAGAGGGTCTCCAATTCAATTAAATCATGGAGCATCTTAGGAGAAGGACATCCTGCGGAAGAGATAGTACGCAACGCTGAAAAAGAAAAGGCCGATCTTATAGTTATCGGGACACATGGCTTCAGCGGCTGGCGTCATCTGATACTCGGATCAGTCACCGAAAAGGTGGTCCGCCTGGCTACCTGTCCTGTACTCACAATACCGGCCCATGAAAAATAAGGCGTTGATCTGAATTCAGGCACATCCGGCATGCATCTTCAAAACATGATCGAAGGTTTAAGTCGGCCTGCCGGAGACTGTGAAAAAGAGGATGCCCGGATTAATGCAAGGATATGAAAAGGGCTGAACCTGCCACAGGAGACAGAGGGCGGTTCGGCCCCTGAACTCTTGACATTCGTCAGAAGAAATCCGGTACTAGACCGTTACCGTATCGCCATTTTCCGATGAACCGGAGGAGCCATCGGGCTTGTTGCCCTGTCCCCTGATGAGACCCCTTTTGCCCCAGAGCGAATAAACAACAGCACCAAAACCGATGAAATTAACGCTGATTAATATAATGAATCCGATAATCCCGAAGGCATGACCGATTACCTGGAAAAAGTCTCCGTCCAGGAGCAGGATTAACTCGCCGATCAGTAAGGGACTTTGCAGGAGCAGAAGGCCTGTCAGGATTTGAAGCATGATCGGCTTCTCTGAGATAATCCTGCGGCCCAATATACGTGCGAAAACTATATATCCCAACAGGGAACTCAATGCCCAGGCCAGCAGGAGCAGAGGTATGGCCAGTATCCCCACCAGGGTAATTACAAAGGCCAGCAGGATCAGCGGGAATCCGACCATGAGTGCGATCCCCAAAAGGGTGCAGCGGGGGAATTCATTGGTGAGGTGTTCTTCAATATGATTGAAGTGTCGCGGCATGAAGACAGTCAGGATCAATGCAAAAAACAAGAGGAACATTAGATATATAATGTCCAGGGCCAGACGCAGGGATTTTGCCACGAGACTTTTTTGCGCCCCGGACTTATTGATGTTAGATGCGTTTGTGTCTTTTTGCGGCGTGTTCATGATCCCCGGCAGGTTCTTCGTAAAATTAAAGGGGAATCCTCCCACATTGACCCTCTGTCCATTTGTTTTGGCCGATGGGTCTACAGATAACTGTCCGCCTATATTGACCATGTCTCCTGTGATTTCGGCCTGAGGCCCCACCTTCAGATTTCCTCCAATACATACGGCATCGCCATGGATCTTGCCGTTGACCGTGAGATTCGCCCCAACGACAACGACATCATTTGATATGACTTCATCAGGTCCAACAATGTGGTCCTTCCCGATGGAAACGCTATCATCCTGGGGATTGATATTCAGGTCGTTCAAAATTTTATCTGTAGTGGGATCGATATGATTTGGCTGGGCAAATGCCTTTTCCACAAGGACAAGCGGGCTAAAAGCCATCAGGCCGATAAATAAGGCCAAAATAAAATTCATATTGAAAGAGATCCTTTTCATGCCTTACCTCCTTTTAATGAAAAAACTGACGACCTTACATCGGTTATCAGGATAAAAGATATCACTATTATTAGAACAATCATGTATCCTAAACATATGGGGCTGTATCCTTCCCAAACTGCCTTGAATGTCGCATCTCCTAAAACCGCCAAAACTTTTACCAGAGAGAATAGGACCTTGACCAGGAGAGTGGATAAAACCTTCCATTCCGAAAGGATTTTCAGGATACTTAACAAGGCCATCCGGATTGCCGGTTGAAATACCATGTGCCAACCTGCAATAATTAACGCGGAAATAATCGCAGCCAGGCCTGAGAGGCCCCAGGAAAGAATCCTCTGCCGTCGCATCAGATCCTTTTTTGCCTTGAATGCCAGTTTAACGGTGTCGGATGTGAACCCCGGAGACGGCTCAGATACAGGCATTGCAACCAGCAGATCAAGACTGAGTTGAAGGGCCTTGAATTCCATTGCGCAATCCCGGCACAAGGTCATGTGCCCTTCGAAATCCGCCCTTTCCTTTTCAGCAGCGGTCCCGTCCAGCATTGTCTGCATTATTATTTGAAAATCTTTACACCCGGTCATTCTAATCCTCCATCTATTAATACGAAATCCATCAGCTTTTGTTGCAGCATCTTTCGACCCCTGTGGATCTGGGCCTTTACCGTGCCAATGGGCAGTTCCAGGATCTCCGATATTTCTTCATAGGGTATGCCCTCCACGTGCCACATGATAAGGGGGGAACGATATAATGCCGGTATGGAGGCCATGGCATCCTTGACCGCATTCTGCAATTCTGCCTTTTGCATCAGCTCTTCCGCATTGGGCCTTTCGTCCTTGATCTGGATCTCCTGTCCATCATCAGTATCTTTCTCAAAAGGCATGGTATGTATGTTTTTTTTCTTCAGGATGTCAAGACAATGGTTGTGCGCAATCCGAAATAGAAAAGGGGCAACAGGTTTCGATGCATCAAAACGATCAAGGGCCAGATAAAACTTGATAAAGATCTCCTGAGCCGAATCTTCAGAGCCGGCCCCGATCATTCGGTGACAATAACCTGTCAATTTATTCCGGTAGATATTGACGATTTTCCCAAAGGCGTCCTCATTGCCGGAACGGGCAAGTCTGATCAGTCTCGATTGATCTGATAAAAGTTCCTGAGGTTGAATCATATAAATTACTCATATCCCTTGATCAAGACATTGCCGCCCGATGTAAGGGCATGAATCATTGAGCCTCCCCCATTGATAGTCCCGCTTATCCTCTCCTTATCAAACCTTCCGCTCATTGTCACCGGCAAGTCGCACCGCACTTCCCCGCCGGTTGTTCCTGCCTCAATATCGGCAGCAATATTCTTCGGGACTTCAATCATTATGCTTCCTCCCGTAGTTTCGGCATACACCCCCTTGTTTTCACCTTTTACCATCACCCTGACATCGCCGCCGGAAGTTTTCGCCCGGACCTTCCCTTCCGCTGCGCTGACTCTGACGTTGCCGCCGGATGTGCTCACATCAACAATGCCGGTCACTTCCGTCACATTGATATTGCCGCCGGATGTCTCCATATGGATTTTTCCGGAACTCTTCTCGACATTAATATTCCCCCCGGATGTTGAGAATTCCACGTCTCCCTTGACGTCGCTTATGCCCACATTCCCGCCGGACGTTTCACCGGAAACTCTTCCCTCGACAGCGCTGACACTGACGTCCCCTCCGGAGGTGTTTAACCGGAGCATATATTGCCGGGGAACTTGAATTGTGAACTCCACCTTCAGTTCAGAAGACCAGTTCCAGGGCCATGATCCATGTTTCCCTTCCTTCCCCTTGACAGCCACGTCGTTCCCCTGCCTGGCTGCGGTGACCTCAAACCCGGCGACATCCTTGTCACTCCCCTTAATATCGGCGGTCACCGAAACTACGTTGTCCGAAGTGCCGACAACGCGGAGCGAGCCGCAATCGGTCTCGATTGTAAGTTTCCCGCCCGGAGTCACTTGAAATGTCTCATGAAATTTATTTTGACCCGCATCAGCGCCGGAAACGGAAACAACAAAAAGTGCGAGTGTAAAAAAGACCGTTATGGATGAGCGCATTATATTATCCTCCCCAAAATATTATTATATTATATAATTACGAAATTAACCGGGAAATGTTGCAGCATGACTCAATGATTTCCCGTCAGGATCTTGCATTATTAAATCGGCTGATTCTTCGGGCGGTGAGTATCTATCTGGCCCCTTGCAGGTAGGCCTGTCTTTCAGCCTCGGGGAATTTTTCGATGGCATAACGCAGCATTGTGCGGGCATTTTTCTGTAGAATTTAATTAGAAACTTTTCTTCGGTACGGAGGTCTCTCTTGCCTATCTCACGCAACATCCACCCGACAGCCTTGTGTATCAGGTCTTCCCGGTCGTTCAGCAGCATCCCGGCAAGGGCCAGGGTATCAGAGAAGTGATTTTTTTTGATAAAATGAAAGGTGGACATGATGGCTATCCTGCGTTCCCACATATTTTTTGAACCGGCGAGCCGGTAAATAGGTTTCCTGTCTCCGTTAAAGAGTTGAGCGCCGACAATGTGCTCTGCCGAGCAGTCAACCAGGTCCCAGTTATTTATGTATTCCATGTGAATCAAATAAGAATGATAGATTTCATCTTTTTCATCACTGTTTCCCGATGCGTACTTTGCGACCAGTATAAACAAGGCAAGTAATCGGGCTTCATGTAAATGAGAACTCAAGAGTTCCAGTGCATCATCAATCCGAATGTCCCTGAATTCCCTGGCGCATTTTCTGAGATCCGGGACCCGGATGCCGAGGAATATATCCCCTTCTGCATATTCGCCTTTTCCTGTCTTGAAGAACCGCTGTGAATGGGCGGCGATTTCACTGTCGCCCATTTTTTTCAACCTTCTTATGATCCGGCCGGTTTGATTGCCCATAAAGTCTCCCATGTATAATATCCTAACCTTCTTTCTTTAATTCATCGGCGATAGCTGCTGCCCAGGAGGTGATGGCAACCCAGTTGCGAAAATCGCCGAAGGGCGTTTCCATGTTTTTTATCATCCATTTCTCGACGAAGTTAGGTTTATTCATATCAAGGGCGCCGTGAAAGAGGGCGATATCGCGGGGCCGGATGCGATCGGCTATCGGTTGCAGGGCCTTGGGAAAGCGCCAGCCTTGCAATAATGTTGCAGGATCGCCCTCGCCCGTGGGCCCGCTTGAAAAGAGCCACACCGGCATATCAGCCAGCGCCTTTTCGTTGCTCTTCAGAAATCCCGCTGCCTCCCTGCGCCATCCGCCTATGTAAACCGCGCTGCCCAGAACAACGGCCTTGTAAGCGTCAGGGTTGCTGACGCGATGCACCGGGATTACGTCGGCAGACAGACCTGTCTCACGAAGCGCCTGGCCGATCTTCTCGGCAATCTCCAGAGTTGCACCATACTTGCTGGCGTAGGCTACCAGAACCTGACTGTCCATTTTTTATCCTCCAATAATAAAGTTTCTAATCAGCATATATTACAACTGATCCGGCAATAAAATCATGCAGGCCCCTTCTTTTCCTGGTTAAAGGGATTGAAAAAAATGAAACAAGACCTAACAGCAACTTTACAATGGTTCTCAGGTATGCGGCAGGGATGGAGATCCTTTCTCCTGAATCCGCATTCCTGACGCGGATGCCCATGATTTTTTGTCCGATAGTGCATAGCCTGCTTGTTAATACCGGTTCGTAGATAAACAGTATGGCAACTCCAATCCCGATCCTGATCATCGACCCGATGGCGTTATCACCCGGCAGGATGTAAGCTAAGGCGATGAAGGCCGATAAGACGATGACCACGTCAATAAATGTTGCCATGTATCTTCTCAGGGTTGTCGGATACTTTGATTGATCGAAGTCTTCGGCATATCTGTCCCTGTATCCTGAAATCCCTTTATCCGATGGAACCCTGTTCAGGGCAACGTCGCGAATATGTCCTGCAAGAAAAAAATAAAACGGAATTCTGATAACAGAAATAAATAAAACATCATACCACTGGGTCTTATCCGGTAATTCAGTAACCATTTGAAGCGTCATGTATAAGGCCAGCCCCAGCGGGAGCAGAACCATAATGCTATAACGTACGCCAAAGACCCATGCCAATGATAAATACCGGAAAACGAAATCCTTGCCTTTTCTGCCTCCATTTGCATAACAACAATAAACGGTTCCAACAGCCAAAAAGATAATAAACGCCGCAGCATCAATATGATCCCAGAGATTATGGGTCTCGGCAGTGACATAAGTAAAGGCCCATGAGATAATCTGAATAATTAAAATGCAGAGCAGATAGATCAGCGCCTGTCTGCCGGACAGGCCTTTATTCATCAGATCGGATTTGAGTCCGTTTATTTTCCAGAAATATATCATTCCCTGATTTCACCTGCCTCAACTATATCACCGGTTTAATGTGTTTGCACGTTTTTCATTCCGTTAAACACCTCTTGCGGCGGGTGACGTTTATTCATTGTGTCCTGACCCGGTCAAGCCGGAATTAAATAATCCCCGCTATCATAACTCGTCTATTCATGCAGCCTCCTCCCAGTCCCCAAAGGCCGGTCCGCCGATCATCTCACGATTTGCCGCGCCCGGCGGCACCATTGGATAGACATCTTCATCGAGATCGACCGGGGCGTGGATGAGGCAGGGGCCTCGCCAGGCAAGGGCCTCTGCGATTGTACCTGCCGGGTCATCGCCTCCGGCCAGGTCAAAGGTCCTGATGCCGAAACCCCGCGCAATGGCTGAAAAGTCCACCCTGTTTTTGAATTCCGACGCAAAGTAACGCCTGCCGAAAAACAGGTCCTGCTGCTGGCGCACCAGTCCCAGGGAGTTGTTATTAAACAAAATTACTGTGATGTTCACATCCTCTTCCACGGCTGTTGCAAATTCCTGGATATTCATAAGCAGGCTGCCGTCGCCGGAAAAACAGATAACCTTGCGGTCAGGGCATGCCAGCGAGGCCCCGATGGCAGCCGGCAGGCCGAAACCCATTGTGCCCAGTCCGCCGGATGTAAGGAACTGGCGAGGCCTTTGAAAGGGGTATGCCTGGGCGACCCACATCTGATGCTTGCCCACATCCGTGGCAACTATGGCATCTTCGCCTGCGAGTTCTCCGATCCTGCGGATGATCCCGTAGGGCTTCAGCGGGTCATCCTTGCCCTGCATGATCATGGGATACTGCCTTTTCAATTGAGCGATACGATCCAGCCATGTGTTGCGTCCTTTCTTTTCAATAAACGGCAGGATCAGCTCCAATGCCTCCTTCAGGTCGGCCTTGATGCCCACATGTATCTGCCTCAGCTTGTTCAACTCGGCCGGATCAATATCTATATGGATAATCCCGGCATCAGGGCAGAATTCCGCTATCCTGCCGGTCGCCCTGTCATCAAAACGCGTGCCGGCTGCAATGAGAAGGTCGCATTCCTCAAGGGCCATGTTTGTATATCTCGCCCCATGCATGCCCAGCATGCCCAGGGACAGGGGATGATCCGAGGGGATGGCCCCAAGCCCCATAAGGGTCATTGCCACGGGGATGCCCGCCTTCTCAGCCAGTTCCCTGGCGATCCCGGAGGCGCAGGAATGCATGATGCCTCCGCCTGTATACAGGATCGGACGTCTGGAGGCGTTTATCATCCTGATCGCCGTGTCAAGAGCCGCCTGATCTATATCGGAAGAAGGATCGGCAATGCCGGGTTCCGGAAATCTCTCAAACCCGATCACCTGGGTCTGCACATCCCTGGGGATATCGATCAGCACCGGACCGGGTCTGCCGGACACGGCAATACGAAATGCCTCGGGGATGATATCCGGTAATTCATGGGCCGATCCGGCAATGAAATTATGCTTGGTAATTGCCATGCTCATCCCGTAGGTGTCCACCTCCTGAAAGGCATCCGTGCCGATCAGGTGGCGCGGCACCTGGCCGGTGATACAGATAATCGGTATGGAATCAAGCTTGGCATCTGCAAGGGCTGTAAACAGATTGGTGGCGCCGGGGCCTGAGGTGGCAAGGCATACCGAGGGCCTGCCGGTAGTCCGGCTGATGCCTTGTGCAATAAATCCGGCACCCTGTTCATGCCGGGCCAGTATGTGTCTGATCTCGGGGTGTTGGGCCAGTGCATCATACAGGGGCAGGTTGGAGCCGCCCGGGATGCCGGCAATGATATTGATGTTCTGACGTTTGAGCAGCCTGATGGTCAGCTCTGCGCCGGTTATTTGGTTCATTTTCAGGTACCTCCTTCAAGGTGTCAAAAGGGTACCGGCGCTGGCGGGGAAATAAAAAAACCCCCGCCGACTGCGCCGGCAGGGGTTATTAAGATTTATTTTTTATCCCGCTAGAGCGCTTCGGCCTTAAGTAGACGTACTACGACGACTACGCCAAGTACAACTACGAGCGCTAAAGAAATAACTGCCATGTTTGCGGGACGATTAAAATTCATCTGATTTCCTGTGATTAATAATTTTCAATAAATATATGCCCGATATTTTTATTCGTCAAGAGACTTTTTAAACCCATGACGCCAAGGCATATCCCTCTGTTTTTTTCAGGGCGGTTCGTTATTCTTTCAATGAGCGGGCAATCCGGTCCTCCGCCTCATGCAATACCCGCCGAACTTCTTCCGCATATTTAACCGGACGTCCTTTGACAAGGGCATCTTCTGCGGCAGAAAAAGAAAACCATGTGGGATTCCGATGCTGCTCTTCAGGAGTCTGCGTCTTTTTCACTTCAAGCAAAAAGGCATGGACCCTGATCTCATGGCCTTTATCTTCCCATAGCCTTTTACTGTGAAGATATATAGTCAGGGATTCATGCGTTATGACGCCTGTAACCCCTGCCTCCTCAAATGCCTCCCTTTGCGCGGCAAACCATCTTTCTTCGCCGGGCTCAACAGACCCTTTCGGGAAGGTCCACCTCCCTGAATGTGTCCTGACCAAAAGATACTCGGTTGAGCTGTTTACCCGGTGGTAACAAATGGCGGCGACTTGATCCAATGGCAGAAACTCCTCTGTGTCCTTTTTTTTAATCGTATAGGATTAAGGATGAAGACACAAATAAAAACAGTAAAACCTCATCGGCTTATATCGGAAACAAGGAGATGGGTTTAAACAACACGATCTTCTTGGCCCTTGGAGTATTTGATACCCGGAGCAATCTATCTAAACTTTTTATCCGATCCCTCCTCGACTCCTCAAGCTATTTAAATTTTTTTTAAGCCCTTTCCATGGGGATTACCCGGGTTTTGACGATTAATAAAATCAGGGGCCTATTGTAAAGCTCCCATGTTTTGTGTATGTATAGTATTAACACCATGAAGCTGATGTGTTCAGCGGTCGAGGATTTGAGGGATGAAGGCAGGGGTCGAGCTGAACCCCTGGGCTTTCTCTCATCAGCCGGATTCGGTGATGTGTATGTTAAGACAATCTCATGACTATAAAGAATAATTATATAAATACAATAAAGAGCTGGATTGAAGAGGGTTCAAGGGAGATCTCCGTTACCTCTATTTCAGGTTCGGCCAGGGCCTTTTTTATGGCGGAACTTTTAATCGAGATGGAGAGGCCCTTTATTGTCCTTTTGCCCAGTGCAAAGGAAGCGGCAAGGTTTTTCAGGGAGGTCTCATTCTTTATGCCTGAGGCCTATGGACGCGCCGAACCCGGGGAAAGGGGGATATATGACTTTCCTGCCTATGACATATCGCCCCTTTCCGGTTTGAGCCCCCACAGAAATGTCATTAACCGGAGGCTCCAGGCCCTTTACGCCCTGACATCAGAAAAGTGCCCCATAGTAATTACATCCCTGGAGGCGGTCCTCTTTAAGATCATGCCCAAGGATGCCCTTATCAGGGCACTTGAATATCTTGAGCCTGGAGAGGAGTTTGAAAGGGAAGAACTCCTGAAAAAACTTGAGACCGGCGGTTATCTGCGCACATCCCTGGTTGAAGAGATGGGCGATTATTCCGTGAGAGGCGGCGTGATCGATGTTTTCCCTCCCCTCTATTCCCAGCCCGTCAGGCTTGAATTCTGGGGCAACCGGCTTGAATCCATAAGACACTTTGATTCCGAGACCCAGAGATCCTCCACCCACCTCAAGGAACTGAGCATCCTGCCCGCAAGCGAGGTAATCATGGGCGATAAAAATATGGAAAGGGCAAGGTCCATGGGCAGGCTCCCTGTTCAGGTTGAGGGCGGGGGATTCCCGGGCCAGGAGGCATGGCTGAATCACTTCTACCCGGAACTGGACACCCTTTTTGACTATCTTCCCCAAAACGGAATAATCATTCCTGTTGATCCCTTAAATATAGAGGCGGAAAAGGAGAGGTTTATTGCCAGGTTTCATGCGGAGATGGAGAAGTACCGCAATGAGGCAGGGGAGCATATGGCGCCTTTCCCTGAAATGGAGGGGGTCCTGGTTTCCGGGAATGAGTTGTCCGGCCTTATCAACAGGTCCCGGCATCTTGATTTCAGTGAACTGGTTATTACCAAGAAGGAAGAAACATCAAGGGTCCTGGACATAGACGGGACATCAGGCATTGATTCCAATTTTGAGATCAGGCTTGCAGGAAAGGGCAGGGTCTCCATGGCCCCCCTGGCGGAAAAGATTTCAGGCTGGCTGAATCTCGAGGCCAGGATCATCCTCGTGTGCCGCACCGAACAGCAGGCGGAAAGGCTGAAGGAGATCCTCGCCGGCTATGGCGTTGTTGTCGAGGACATGGTTGAGAACTGGTACAGGGCCTCTGAAAGAAAGAAGATCTCCATATGTCTGGGACGACTCGCCAAGGGATTCGCATGGCCTGAAATGGGCCTTTATGTCGTAAGCGAGGACGAGATATTCGGGCCTAAAAGGGCAGGCGCAAAAAAGAGGGCGCATGAGGGAGGGCTTGACTGGACATCCTTCAGCCAGCTTAAGGCAGGGGACCTGGTTGTACATGAGGATCACGGGGTCGGGAGATATGGCGGTCTCACCAGGATGGAGATCGCAGACAAGGTGAATGACTTTATCATCATTGAATATATGGACAGGGATAAGCTCTATATACCTGCCTACAGGGTCAGCGCCCTGGAGAAGTATATAGGGGCGGATGAGAATGATCCAAAGCTGGACAGGCTGGGGGGCACTGCCTGGGGCCTGGCGAAGAAAAAGGCGAAAAAGGCCATAAGGGAGATAGCCAAGCAGCTTGTTGAGATCTATGCATTGAGAAAATACCGCGAAGGATTCGCCTTTTCCAGACCTGACAATTATTTCAGGGAGTTCGAGGCCACCTTTGAGCATGAGGAGACCCCTGACCAGATAAAGGCCATTAATGACGTGCTGGCGGATATGGAATCGGACAGGCCAATGGACAGGCTCGTGTGCGGGGATGTGGGTTTCGGAAAGACCGAGGTCGCTATCCGCGCGGCCTTCAAGGCGGTAACGGACGGCAAACAGGTGGCAGTGCTTGTTCCCACGACCGTCCTGGCCGAGCAGCACTATGAGACCTTCAGCAAGAGGATGGAGCCGTACCGTATTGATGTGGCGGTGTTAAGCCGCTTTAAGACAGCAGCGGAGCAGAAGGAGATTATAGCAAGGGCAAGGGCAGGGAAGGTGGATGTCCTCATAGGGACACACAGGCTTTTACAGAGGGATGTGGGGTTCAAGGACCTGGGCCTTCTGATAATTGACGAGGAACAGAGATTCGGGGTCAACCAGAAGGAGAGGCTTAAAAAATATCGGGCCCTTGTGGACGTCCTGGCCCTGACCGCCACGCCGATCCCGAGGACCATGCACATGTCCCTTATGGGTGTCAGGGACATGAGTATAATCGAGACCCCGCCGGAAGACAGGCTCGCCATCCAGACATATCTCTCGCCCTATGAGGAGAGCACTGTCAGGGACGCCATAGAAAATGAAATGGAAAGGGGAGGTCAGGTCTTTTTTGTCCACAACCGTGTAAGGAACATTGAGGCTGTCGCCGACAGGTTAAGAAAACTCGTCCCAAAGGCCAGATTCGCCGTGGCACATGGACAGATGCATGGCGATGACCTGGAGGACACCATGCTCCGCTTCCTTAGGAGGGAGATTGATGTGCTGGTATGCACGACTATTATTGAATCAGGGCTTGATATCCCGTCAACCAATACTATCATCATAAACGAGGCGGACACATTCGGCCTCTCCCAGATATACCAGCTCAGGGGGCGCGTGGGCAGGTCATCTGAGAACGCCTATGCCTATCTGCTGCTTTCAAAGGAGTCAAGGATGACCCGTGAGGCGGAAAAAAGGCTTAAGGCCCTTATGGATTTCACCCAGCTGGGCGCAGGCATCCACCTGGCCATGCATGACCTGAAGATAAGGGGCGGGGGCAACATACTGGGCTTCAGCCAGACAGGTCACATCGCTGCCATAGGTTATGAACTCTATCTGAAACTCACTGAAGAGGCCATCGCGGAACTGAAGGGAGAGGAGTGGCATGAAGAGATCAATCCTGAGATTAATGTTGACATCCCTGCCTATATCCCTGAGGAATATATGGCGGATATCGATGTGCGTCTGAACATATATCGGCGGTTGTCGGGTCTCAGCGAAACGCAGGACCTTGAGATTATGAAAGAGGAGGTCCGGGACCGTTTCGGTCCCCTCTGCTTTGAGGTGTCAAACCTCTTTAATGTAATGGATGCAAGGCTGGCCATGAAGGAGAAGGGGATAACCCGGCTGGATATAAGCCATGGCGCCCTTGTCTTTACCTTTTCCAACACTACCTCTGTCAAGCCTGAAAAGCTGGTCAAATTTGTGGAGAGGCGGAGGCCAAGGGCGCAATTAACGGACGGGAACAGGTTGAGGATAAGGATTCACAAGGAGACAGCAAATGACGCCCTTGTTGAAGCGAGGGCTGTTATTAAAGACCTTGATTACATGTGACAAGATTATATAATAGGATCATAACCGCCAGGTTAATCACGCAAGTCCATCATAACGGTGTCCCCTATCACTGCCGCCAGCTAAGAGACTGTGTCACAATTACCGTTTTTGTCATTTCGACCGGACTGTTTTGTCATTTCGACCGGACTGTTTTGTCATTTCGACCGAAGGGAGAAATCTTGATGTTTAACGATATGAACGACTTGAGATTCCTCGCATTCGTTCGGAATGACAGTTATTCCTATTGTGACACAGCCTCTAAAATGACCGGCTCCTGAAATGATATTTTGCAGGGTCGCCGAACGGGCCGAAAAATGCTGCCAGGGTGGGTTTAAAGGATGATGGGCCATGAGACCTTGCAGATGATCTATGAAAGGTATTATTTAAAAATATAAATTATGGGTTTTATATATATATCGCTCGTTGTGCTCGGGATTACGACCGTGGCATATCTTGCA
>Ga0153915_10001848_pt1 | contig 19436 bp, 12 predicted proteins | sample Opewatmetagenome_2_FD_107003 | JGI IMG/M metagenome (GOLD analysis project Ga0153915, IMG submission 107003) | Freshwater wetland microbial communities from Ohio, USA - Open water 3 Core 3 Depth 3 metaG | ecosystem: Environmental > Aquatic > Freshwater > Wetlands | place: USA: Ohio, Lake Erie...
CCATAAGGAACCAGCGAACATCCCTGAGGCAATTTAAATTGTCCTGATTTCATTTCTCCGTCGACTAATTCCGGCCCGATGAAATAATTGCGCGATTTAATATTTTCCGAAATCAGCTTTGTCATAATTGCCTGATAAAAATATTCAAGCGTTTCCGGATTATACGTTTTATCCTGTTCAAAAGGCTTAAGCGCGTCAAGGAAGGAATTTATTTCCGGTTTAATGTTTTTCACAACATCAGGTGAATTGTTTTCAAGCTGCTTATAATACCACGAACGCCTGAGCAATTCTTTATCTATTACCGTAACGTCTTTTCTGAAATTTTCAACTTTACTGAAATAGTACGATGATGCTATAAAATAATCCCACTGATAGCTGAAAATTATAGAATTTTCCGGGACGCTGTTTAGAATTGTTTTTGTATAATCTTCATAAATATAAATACCGCTTGAATCTGCTTTACTGTAATTAAGGAAAAACATAAATACAGCCGGTACCGTTAATGCAGCATAGCTTAAACAGGCATTTTTAAATCTGGATTTGACCAGGATCAGAATTTTTGCGAGTCCGTAAAGCGCAAAAACCGAAAGGATCATATATGATAAAAGGAAGTATGACTCAATATCATGAATGCTGTAATTAATTGTATAAAGAACGGAAAACAGGTACGAAATAATGAAAAAGGCAAAAAGTCTTTTATCGAGTTTAAAAAGGCTGACGAGGCCTGCGGCGGAAAACAACAGCGGGATATATGCAAAAACAATAGGAAGGCCTGAGATATAATTGCCAAGCTGCGCTTTAGCGGCCTCAATTGAAGAAAACATCCATACCTGGTATTGCTTGCCGCTTACGTGCCTTATAAAGTTTTCAATGTTATACGGATTGCCCCAGTTGAGAAGAGGATTTTGCGAACTTCTAATTAATAAGTATGAATAAACTGTAATAACAATTCCAAAGAAAACAGAAAGCATAAGCAGTCCCTTTTTTACAGTCTCTTTTGTAAAGCCCAATTTTGCAAAAAACAGGTAAAGTAAACCGGGCACAAGAAGCAGGGTCGTCATATGGTTTGTAAACCCGAAAGCTGTTAAAGCGGAAAGATATAGGAAATCCTTCAATGCCGGTTTTTCAGAAGAATAAAGCCTAACGGCGAAAAAGATAATTAATGCAAATAATAGCGCCTGAAGCGAGTAAACTTCAATTGAAACGCTTAGCTGCCAGAATGTCGCATTGAATGCAATGAAAAATGAGGAAATAATTATAACTGCAATTTTATCCCATTCTGTTAGCGCCGGAACCGCCTTTTTAATTTCAGGTTTACTCTTTTTTTTCTTCTCTTTAACATTTGAATGGATGCCGGCAGGTTCAAGATTTAAAAGTAATGCCGCCGATTTCATAAAGAAGAAAAGCGCAAGAGCGCAGCACAGAGCCGAAAAAAGATTCGCTTGAAGAATTTTAGAAAATGGAAGAGGAAGTTCTAGGAAAAAGTAACCGAGAATTGTAAATAAGGGATAACCGGTAGGATGAGCTATTCCAAGTGTAGCCTGAACCGCCGCAAGTTCGCCTGAATCAATCTGCATAACTGAAGGGGCAAGCGTGAGCAGATAGATAATAAAGACAAAAATAATTGTAAAATAGATATAATACTTTTTCAAAAAATCCAACTCAGCTCTCCAATATTTTATTAAAAATAAGATAATTTTCCTTTAGTATTATGTTTATTTCGTCGCAGGAATTTATCAGCCCGGTTTTGTTTTCCCCAAAACTGCAATTACATTTATAGTTCTTTGCCCCGCTGATATTTTGAGTGTGCAAAAGAAGTTTTTTAATAAAAGAATAATTTACCGCAAGGCTCTTCATTTCCTCGGGATGACCGGAAACAGCCGCGAGCTCTTTAATTATAAAAGGAATTTGCCTGCCGAGGCATTTATGGTACAACTTATGATTTTGCATAAGCAGATATTGCAAAGTAAACTCAATTGTAGCAAATCCCCCCTTCGATTTTTTCAATTCAATCACAGATTTGTCATCAAAGGCATTCGGTTTTGTAAGCGTTTGATGCATTCCAAGAATTTCTTTTTTAAGAGAATATTTGTCAATGGTTTTTATTTTGTTAACAAGAGCATGCTTGAAAGAATTAAATGTTTTTTTTGAACCGCAGACGAAACGGAGCTTAGAAAAAGACTGCAATTCCCATATCCGCGCCCGTTCGGCAAGATATGCCTCAAAACTATCCAGAGTGCGTACAAGTTGAGAGCTTTTCCCTTCCGGTCTCAAACGAAGGTCAATTTCCAGCGGGGATATTTGCCCGCCTAAAATAGAAATAAATTTTTCATATTCATTCTCAGCCTTGAATATATCCGTATCATTTTCAAATATAATAAGAAAATCAACATCCGAGGCAAAGTTCATTTCGCGCGCGCCGTAACTGCCGAGCGCGGCAATGAAAAATCGGGCAGTCATTCCTTTCGATAAAAATTTTATTTTTTCGTCTATCTTATCGGCAGCGAGCGCAGAAAATCTTTTTTCGTTAATTTTTTTCAAGGCATATAAAGCGGAAAGGGAAAGAAGAAAATCCTTAAAATTAAAACTTGCTATTTCACCTTCGGCGGGAAGAAAAAAGCATTCGCCCGATAAAAACCTGTCTTCCGCCTGCTTATCGGAGACGATGATATCTATACTTATTTGAGAATAATTACAAACGGTAAGAAATGCTTTAAGAAAATATTTATTGCGGAACTGATTGTACCATAATGATGGGAACCGCGACGACTTTATTGTCCGGGTAAAATGCTCAAGGGTCTTATCGGGGAATTGTGATTTTATGAGATATTTGAAAATTCTCTCTTCGGCCGCCGCAAAATTATCAATTGTAGCCGCTTCAAATTCTTTATCGTTTATTAATCCTTTTCCGTTCCGAAGAAAATTAAAGTTCTTTTCAGCCCGCGCCCTGTCTGCAAAATTTATTTCCGAGAAATAATCTCTTTCTCCTCGCCCTGTTTTAAGCGCTTTTGAAAAAATATTTCTTACCTTACGCCTGTAAAGTGAAAGTTCGGCGTTAAAAATCTTAACGCTTCCGAGATTAAGGTATCTGCTTAGTTTATTGAGAAGTTCTTCGTTCTCAGGAATAAGGTGTGTCTGGCGGTCATTCATAAGCTGCAAAAAATGTTCTGTCTTCCTGTAGAAAATATATGCCTTTTTTAAAACATCTTTTTCTCTTCCTGTTAAAAGCCCGTTTTGTGCAAGCAGATCAATTGCGTCAAGCGTATTGCCGTTTCTTAACTCTTTTATTTTTCCGCCGTTCAAAAGCTGAAGAGTCTGAACAGAAAATTCAATGTCCCTTATTCCTCCGGGGAATAGTTTAATATCAAAAGCCCCGGCAATTTTTCTCTCTATTTCCTTTTTTATTCTCCAAACCTGTTCTTTAACAGGTTTATAATGGGAAACAGGAAAAATGAAGCCCCGTAAATAATTGTAAAAAGAGTTGTATAAAGATTGCCCGCCGCATACAAAATTTAATTTAATAAGCATTTGCCTTTCCCAGTTCTCCCCGCGGGCTTCGTAGTACCGCATATAATCAGTAAGCGTTCGGCATAAGGGGGAATTTTTTCCATCGGGGCGAAGCCTGAAATCAACTCTGTAAAGATATCCCTTCTCGGTCATCTCGGATGATGATTTAATAAACAGGAGCGTTGTCTCATTAAGGAGTTCAAAAAATTCTTTATTGCATGTTCCGCAAGGCGAATAATCTTTTTCATAAAAAAGTATTAAATCGGTGTCGCTGCTGTAATTTAATTCATTACCGCCAAGTTTGCCAAGCGAAGCAAGGCAGTATTCTTTCTCAGGAATTACAGTATCGTACTTGATTTCAATTTCTTTCCGGCATAAATTGAATAATGAGGCCAAAAGAGAAGATGCAAGATATGAGAGCTGCTGCACTGCCGTTTCCAGAGTGGTAAAACCGAGAATATCATTCAGCCCTATTTTTAGTATAAAGCGTTTTTTCATTAGTTTAAGAAAATTCAGCTTCGAATGGAATGTTCTAAAACTATTTATCCCTGATTCAATTTCTTTTTTTATGCTTTCCGGCGTCATTTCAGCCGAAAGGTACTGGTTGTCGAATACCTGATATAAAAATCCGGGGTTTTGAACTACAATATCGGTTAAAAAATTGCTGTTTGATACGATCGCCGATACAAGTTCAAGATGATGGGGAAATTTCAAGGCATCGTTGGCGAAAGTGCTTTTATCAAAAAGAGAAGTAAAAAGCCGTATAAAATTCGTTTCACTGGTCTTGGAAAAATGGAATTTGGATAATTCGCCATGCAGACGGTCAAAAAAGCATTCAAACTGATGCGGCGGGATTTTCCCGTTTAGGTTATCAACCAAAAAGCGGGTAAAATCCTTCGAAAAAAAATCTTTCTCTCTTTTATTCAATTATGACGTAAAATTAAGTTTGTAAAAGATAAATATTTTTCTTTAATGATGAAAAAAGAAATAAAGAATCGGATGAAACAAAAATTACTCAGGGAAAATTAAATATTATTCCTGATAAAAAAGGGATCAAATTGTTGCCTCTATTTTCCATTAAAAGTAAATATCTGTGAATGCATAAAATGACTGGAAAATCCCATTATTTTAAGGCTTATAAAGTTCTTTTTTGAAACAAAAAAAGCTATTTTTGTTAAACAGATTGGGGAAAGTTTTATACCCTGTTGTTTCTTTGCATTTCAGAACCTCATTCAGTAACTTTATTTGCTCAAATTAACGGAGAAATGATGCTAACAAACATTATTAAGAAAATTTTCGGCGACAAAAATATCAAAGCGACAAAGGGATTATGGCCAATTGTAGATGAGATTAATAATATATATGCAGGGCTTCAAAGTTTAACAGACGATGAATTGCGCAATAAAACAAATGAATTTAAGCAAAAGATTGAAGAAGAAACTCATGATCTTAGGACAAGAATTGAAGAGCTTAAAGATTTTTTAAGAAAAGATGATGTTGAGGAAGACAGGCATTCGGTATATGACGAAATTGAAGAGCTTAATAAAGAACTTGACGAAAAATATGAAGAAGTGCTTGATGATATTTTACCAGAAGCCTTTGCTGTTGTTAAAGACACCTGTCGGCGCCTTGTAGGTAAAACATGGGAAGCTGCAGGAAATAAAATTACCTGGGATATGGTGCCCTATGACGTCCAATTAATTGGCGGTATGGTGCTTCATCAGGGCAAAATAAGCGAAATGGCCACTGGCGAAGGAAAAACGCTTGTTGCTACTCTGCCGATTTATCTTAACGCGCTTACAGGGCGGGGCGTTCATCTTGTTACGGTTAACGATTATCTTGCCAAACGAGACAGCGAATGGATGGGAGAAATTTATAAATTCCACGGCATGACAGTCGGGTGCCTCATAAATACTATGGATTCGGAAGACAGGATAAACGTATATAACTGCGATATAACATACGGCACAAACAACGAATTTGGTTTCGATTATCTGCGCGACAATATGGCCATTGCAAAGGAAAACTGCGTTCAGAGAGGCCATAATTATGCAATTGTGGATGAAGTTGATTCTGTTCTTATTGATGAGGCCAGGACGCCTCTTATTATTTCCGGCCCTGTCGATTCCGATGATCATAAATTTTATGAAATGAAACCGAGAGTTGAAAGGCTTATTAAAAAACAATCGGCTCTTGTTGCTAACCTTGTCGCACAGGCGGAATCGCTTCTTGCATCTCAGGACTCTAAGGATATAGAACAAGCGGGTATAGCATTGCTAAGAGCTCACCGGGGGCTTCCGAAGAACAAAAGGCTTATGAAATTGATTTCGGAGCCGGAATATAAAAAACTTCTGAACAAAACAGAGCTTGAATTCCTTCGCGAAAACGCTAAACATATGCCCGAGATTGATGAAGAACTCTATTTTGCTATTGAAGAAAGAAATAATTCTATCGATCTTACAGAGAAGGGAAGAGAGGAACTTGCGGTAGGTTCTTCCGAAGGGAAACAATTCTTTGTGCTTCCCGATCTCGGAACTGAAATAAGCAAAATTGAGAATGATGATTCAATAGCGGCAGAAGAAAAAATTGCTAAAAAAGATGTTCTTTATAAAACCTATACAGAAAGAAGCGATGTGCTTCATACTCTGAATCAATTGCTTAAAGCCTACTCTCTTTTTGAAAAGGATAATGAGTATGTAGTAACTGAAGACGGAAAAATTGCTATTGTTGATGAATTTACGGGGCGCGTCCTACCCGGCAGAAGATACTCTGACGGACTTCATCAGGCCATTGAGGCTAAAGAAAATGTAAAGGTTGAAAGAGATACTCAAACGCTTGCTACAATTACGCTTCAGAACTATTTCAGGCTTTATAATAAACTTGCAGGTATGACCGGCACAGCCGAGACCGAAGAAGGGGAATTCTATGAAATATATAAACTGGAAGTAATTGTTATTCCGACTAACAGACCCGTTACCCGCTCAGATGAAGAAGATGCCATCTACAAAACAAAGCGGGAAAAATATAATGCATTATTGCAGCAGATTGGCGTTTTAAGGGAAGAAAAACGTCCCGTTCTTGTTGGCACAACCAGTGTCGAAGTATCGGAAACCATCAGCCGTATGCTGAAAAGGCAGGGAATACCACATAATGTATTGAATGCCAAACAGCATCAGAGAGAAGCTGAGATTGTCGCATTTGCCGGGCAGCCGGGGGCAGTTACAATCGCAACAAATATGGCAGGACGAGGCACAGATATTAAGCTTGGAACAGGCGTAAAGGATAAAGGCGGCTTGTACATCCTGGGAACTGAAAGGCATGAATCCAGACGCATTGACAGACAGTTAAGAGGCCGTTCAGGACGCCAGGGAGACCCCGGCAATACCAAATTTTATATATCTCTCGAAGATGATTTGATGCGCCTTTTCGGAAGCGATAGAATTACGAATATTATGAGCAGAATGGGAATGCAGGAGGGAGATTCTATTGAACATCCTCTTGTTACAAAATCGGTTGAACGCGCTCAGAAAAAAGTTGAAGAGAACAACTTTGCAATACGTAAAAGACTTCTTGAATATGACAACGTTATGAATCAGCAGCGTGAAGTAATTTATTCCCGCCGCAGGCAGGCTCTCGAAGGAGAAAGGCTGAAAGACGAAGTATTCCAGTACCTTGAAGAATTTGTTAATGATCTTGTTGAAAAATATTTTGAAGAAGGCCAGTTCGACGCTATAAAAGAAGAACTGCTTCAGTGCCTGTTAATCGACTTAAAACTTGATCCGGCAATTATTGAAAAAGAAGGAAAAGACGGAACCCGCGAGCTGATTCTTAAAGCCGCAAAAGAATTTTATAAACAGAAAGAAGAGATGCTCGGCCACGAATTGATGGCAAAACTAGAAAGGTACGCAGTTCTAAGCGTAATTGATGAAAAATGGAAAGAACATCTGCGCGAAATGGATGACCTTAAAGAAGGAATAGGGCTGAGGGCTTACGGACAGAAAGACCCTCTGCTCGAATACAAATCGGAATCTTTTCATTTATTTATGAACCTGCTTAACAGCCTCCGTAATGAAATTGTATCTTTCTGTTTTAAGTTTTTCCCCGCGGGTATTGAAAATGTGAAAACAAAAAAGAAAGCGCCTCAAAGAATACAGACGATTAAAGATAATGCAACAAATCTCGGTCTTGCGGGCAGCAGCGCTCAAAGCGGCGAAAGCCAGGCCGGAGGCAAACCGAAACCGGTTAGAGTTGAAGAAAAAGTCGGCAGAAATGAACCCTGTCCTTGCGGAAGCGGTAAAAAATATAAAAATTGCCATGGTATTGAAGCCTGAGAGGTGCAAATGAAAAAAATTGAAGCTGTAATTAGGCCTTTTAAATTGGATGACGTTAAAGAGGCTCTTCTTGAAGAAGGAGTCAGGGGAATGACTATTTCGGAAGTGCGCGGGTACGGCAGGCAAAAAGGGCACAAGGAAACGTATAGAGGAAGTGAATATCAAATTGAATTTGTCCCCAAAATTAAATTGGAAGTCGTTGTTGAAGATAAAATTGCCGAAAGAGTTGTGGAAGCGATTTTGAAAACTGCTAAAACCGGCCAGGTGGGGGACGGTAAAATCTTTATATCAAATATTGAAGATGTTATAAGAATTCGCACAGACGAATCGGGAACAGCCGCTTTATAAATAAAATCAAGTGGAATTATGAATTATAAAAATTTTATCCGGTTTATTTTATCTGCCGTTATTATACTCACTTTTACTTCATGCGGCGTTTGGTATAATTTTAAGGCATATTTTAATTCTTATTATAATGCAAAAGTGCTTTTTGATGAAGTGGAAAGGAATCTGGAACAGAATGCAGTTGATGTCTTCACTTTTACAGAGAAAGGCGCTTCTGCAAAAGATTACTTATCCCTTACTAAAGTAATTGAAAAATGCTCCAAGATTCTCCAGTTTGATACTCAATCCGATTATTTCATTGATGCTTTATGGCTTTCAGGCAAATCATTTTACTACCAGAGAGAATATGTTAAAGCCGAAAGAAAATTCAAAGAGCTGAGTAAAATTGTTCAAGAGGAAGATGAGCTTTTGGATGTAAAGTTCTGGCATGCTAAAACGAAACTTCAACTGAGAAGTTTCGCTGAAGGAATGAATATGCTGGATACGGTTTCAACAGAAGCTCTTAAACTAAAAAATGACGAGTTGTTCTCTAATGCCGTTATTAAACAGATAGCTTTTCTTATTTACAGAGAAAAATTTAACGAAGCAATTCAAAAATGCGATTATTTTATAAAAAACTCAGAAGACGATGAACTTAAAGCCGCTGTCTCTTTTGAGATGGGGCAGTTTTATGCCAAGGAAAATAATTTTGAAAAAGCCGCCGAAGCTTATAAAGCAGTTTCTTCATATTCTCCCACTTTCGAGATCGATTATAAAAGTAAACTTGAATATGCTAAGTGTTTAATGGATACCGGCAATATTGACGGAGGGATGGAGCTTCTTAAAGATTTGAAAAATAAATCTCAGTATTCTCAGTATCTGAATGATATTACTCTTGAGCTTGCTATCGGTTATTATTATAAAAAAGATTATGCCCAGGCAATGGATATTTTTACGAATATTGATACTCTCTATTACGGGACCAAAAGCTCCGGCGTAGCCGAATATATGAAAGCGCAGATTTATGAATATCATAATATTAATTTTGACAGCGCTGCGTTTTATTATGAATTAGCGAATAAAAACAATGAAATTGAAGAAGAAATGTCTAACCGGGTTGAAAAGAAATATTCCATTTTCAAAAAATACATTGAATCGCGGAATGAATTACTTAATAATATAAAACAGATATCTTACGCAGAGGATAAGAATGCTTATTTACGCGACTCGGTTGAGTATGCTGAAACAATATATAGGGATACGCTTGGACAGAAAGACAAAATGAAAGGCGGTCAAGGGGGGGAAGGGCAGCCGAATATTACCCAGAATCAAGGTCAAAATCAGTCCCGCTCCCAGCAGGAAACAAGTCAACAGACTATACCGACTTCCGAAGAAAGCACGGCCTCAAGAGCTGAGGCTCAGAGCCAGCAGAAAACAGCTTCAGCAGCCGGAACAGGGAAAAATTCGGCGCGTAAAATGCGCCCTGCCATTAAAAAGAGCCTCCCGGTTAAACCTCAATACCCGAAGATAGGCTCTGATTCTCTGAAAACTTTTTTAGCAGACAGGCTTTATTCTTTGGGGAATCTTTTCTTTGCAGAAATGGAATTGGCAGATTCAGCCGGATATTATTACAGCAAAGTAGTTTCCGATTTTCCTTCAAAACCGGTTATCCCGAAAGCTTATTTTGCTTTGGGAACCTATTATTTAACCGAAAAAAATAAGCCTAAAGCAGATAGTATTTTCCAAATAATATACGATAAGTACGGCAAATCCGAAATGGCTGTTCAGGCTGCAATAAAATTAGGGTTAATTGAAGAGACTCCTAAAAATGATCCGGCTGAAATAAAGTATATTGAAGCTGAAAAAAAATATTACGATAAAAAATACACTGAAGCTGTAAATGATTTCCGAGCTATTATTTCGGCGCATCCTAAATCGAAAATGGCGCCTAAAGCGGCTTATTATATCGCTTTTATGTTTGAGAATGATATTAAGAACATCGATTCGACTGTAGCGGCGTATGAATTCCTAAGCAAAACCTATCCTTCGTCGGAAGTTGCATTAAAAGTGCAGAGTAGAATTTCAACTTATATTAAGCCTAAGAAAGCGGAAGAAAAACCGGCTGCTGCAGACACTAAAAACAAGAAAGGAAGTGAAACTGCAAAGGATAAAGCGGCAATAAAAGAACCTACCAAAGCTCAGGCTGATTCGATTAAAGTTATGATGGAAAAAGCGAAGAAGAAAGACGCTTTAATGAAAGAAAGGATGAAAAAGGATAAAACCGATTCGCTTAAAATTAAGGAAGTAATTTGAATTAACATATTTGCTATGAAACGGAAAACCGTTCTTGAATTAATTGCAAACGGGGAAAACCTGAATGTCGAATTCAAACAAAGATTTTCCTCTTACGAAAAAATTGCAAAAGAAATGATAGCCTTCGCAAATACACGCGGAGGCTTCTTATTTATCGGCGTCGAGGATGATAAATCCATATACGGAATTGAGGGGGAAAAAGCAGACGCGGAGCTTATTAAAGAAACCGCTGAAAAGTACTGCGAACCGCCGGTTAAATATGAATTGTTCAACTTCGAAATAGACAAAAAGGAAATATTAATCGTCCATATTTTCGAATCGGATATAAAACCTCACAGAATACAGGATTACCTTCACGGCTTTGACCTTAACAACGCCGAGGTTTACGTTAGAGTTAATGATAAAAGCGTTCCCGCCGGGAAAGAAATGATTAAAATCCTTCAGGCGCAGACGAGAGGGGCCGGGCTTACAAATTATGCCATTTCGAAAGATGAAAAACTTGTATTTGATTACCTTGACAAGAACGAAAGAATTACTGTTAATGAACTGAGCAAATTCGGAAATATTTCAGGAAGACGCGCTTCGCGTACTCTTATTAAACTTGTACGCGCAAACCTTATCTTTATTCACCAGAAGGAAAACGGAGAAAGCTATTTTACTTATGCCGGGTAAGCCGGTATTTATTTTGTATCGAAAATCCTTCTCAATTCAAAAACCGCTATCCCATATGCAACAGCTACGTTTAATGATTGTTTAATGCCGTATTGGGGTATTTCAAGCGCAAAATCGCAAAGGTCAAGCAGTTCCTGCGACACTCCCTTTATTTCATTCCCTACCAAAAGGGCGGCCGGAAAATCCGATTTCGAGAATGAATAATGAGGTGCGCTTCCTTTTGTAAGTTCCAGAGCCCCTATTTTAACTCCTTTTTCTTTCAACTGCATTATAACATCTTTGGCATCCTTAACATATTCCCATGAAACGCTGTTCTGCGAGCCGAGCGCGGTTTTTAATACCTCCTTTTTCGGCGGATGGGGAGTATATCCGCACAGGAAAAGTTTCTCAATCATTGCGCCGTCCGATGTGCGGAATATGGAGCCCACATTATAACTGCTCCTGATGCTGTTTAATATAATATAAACCGGGAGTTTCTTTACAAGCTCAATTGATTCGAGCGTGCTTCTGTTCTGCGATATTTCATCGTGCGATAGTTTTAGCATAAGTTTATTTTGATGTGATTCGTAATCCTATAATTCCAATTATTATTATAAAAAGAAAAAACAAGCGTAAAAATTCTCTCGGCTCGTTAAAAAACAATATTCCATAAATTGCCACGCCTGAAGCCCCGATGCCCGTCCATACTGCGTAAGCTGCGCCGATAGGCAGATTTTTTGCTCCGAGCGCAAGAAATACATAACTTAAAATCATTGTTATTACCGTAAAAACCGAGGCTGCAATATTTTTAAAACCATTACTGTATTTTAGCCCAACAGCCCAGCTTATTTCGAATGCTGATGCAATAATAATGTAGAACCAGGGCATATTTATCCTTTTTATATTTCAACCGTCAAAATTACAGTTTTTAAGCAATACAAAAGTAATATTTTTACTGTAGAATCGTTTAACTATTTAAAATAAAAAAGCGGGATAAAATACCCCGCCCTGCTTTTGTATAGTAGAAATTTGTTTTACTTGGCTGCTTTCTTTAATGTTGCAAGCCAGTTGGAAAGAGTTTTCAGCTCATCATCTGTGCCCTTAAATGCAATTGTATGAACTTTATCATTAAGCTTTTCTTCTTTCTTTAAATATTTTGTAATCCAGTCTGCTTTTTTTTCAGCTCCCACATTTGAAAGATCGGGAGCTTTCCCCTTTGTTGTAAGTTTTTCACTTTCAATGCCGTGGCACATTCCGCATTTTGCATTCTGAAAAAGATCTTTTCCTGTCGCCGCTTTTTTATCCTGTGCGGTGATTGTAGCGGCAAGTATGAAAATTACCGCTATTGCAAGAAAATATTTTATGTATTTCATTTTAACTCCCTGTATGTTTGGTTGTTAATTTATTTACTGATTATCGGAATAAAAATTATACTTTTTAATCCTTCTTATACTTCTATAACATATTTTTATTAAAAAGGTTCCTTGTTGTACGGGAGGAGATAAAAAGATATTATTGTTTGTGTCAAAACAGATCGGCTAAATGCCCATTATAGGTTATTTTGAGAGGGGAGAAAAAAATAAGACGGCGGGCTCCTGATTACTGCGGAATAAGATTGTGATTTTGGGTAAAATGCTTCTCTCTGATATTTGTAAAATGAAGAAGGATTATATTATGTTTGAACTAAAATTCATATATTTAATAAATTTATATTTTAATCGAGTCAATAATCTAGAAATTAAATTGAATAAAAAAGCGGGAAAAATATGTTTTGGTTAAAATTAATAAGAGATATATTGAAAATATTCAGGGATGGCGAATCCCCGAAACAGGTTGCCCTGGGCTTTGCGCTTGGAGCAATTGTCGGCTTATCTCCCTCTCTAAACCTTCAGGGATTGATAGTATGGCTCCTTATTCTTATGCTTAATGTAAATCTTGGGGCGGCAGTGCTCGGATTCACAATTTTCGGACTTATTGCCTTTATCTTCGATCCTTTATTTCATCAATTCGGATATATTCTTCTTACAAAACTTGAGTTCTTAAAAGGCGCCTACACATATTTATATAATGCCCCGGTTGCGCCTCTTTCAAAATTCAACAACACAGTTGTAATAGGCAGTTTTGTTTCGGCGCTTATTTTATTTGCGCCTCTTTATTTCGGAATGAAATTATTTGTAGTGCAGTATCATAAGCATATAGGGGAGAAGGTGCATAAATGGAAAATATATCAGGTAATAAATAAAAGCGCTATGGTTAGATGGTATGTTAAAGTGCGCGATTTAGGAGGCCTGAGATGAGAAAGAAATATTTATTTTTTGCCCTCATTCCAATTGTTCTTATAGCGGTTTTCGTTGTTTTCTTCCTCGACAACTGGGTTGAAAACACTTTAGAAGAAAATGGGGAGGAAATAGTAGGGGCAAGGGTTGAAATTGATAATCTTAAAGTCACTTTTTTCCCTATAGGCGTTAAATGGAGCGCAATGAGAGTAGCAAACCCTAATGCGACATGGGAAAATTTGTTTGAGACAAAAGAAGTCAAGTTTGCAATGGATGCCAATCAGCTTCTGCGCAGCAAATTTATTATTGAGACCATTGAGGTGCATAACTTAATTTTCGGCACCAAACGTTCTACAGACGGAGCGCTTCCTGAAGGAAAAAAGAAGCAGTCTGTTTTTGCAAGCGCAGGAAGAAATTTTTCGAGGCTTGCCGAAGATGCATTGAAAAAAACTCTCGGTTCTAATCCGGTTTTCGATGTCGGCAAATTGAAACATGGATTTAATCCGGACAGCCTTATTGCTGCATTTGACATAAAAACAATAAAGAATATCGATTCGCTGAAAAAGAAAGTTGAATTTGCGTCATCGGCATGGAGCAATGCCAAAACCGATTTTGAGAAGACTAGATTGAAAGTCCTTGAAGTTGAAGCGAATATAAAAGCAATTAATGTAAATGAACTTAACAATCCGCAGAATATATTATCGGCGATATCGACTGTTGATAATGCGATGAAAACCGTTAACGATGTCACTTCGGTAATAAATAAAAACGGCGCAGCAATTACGAACCTTGTCAATTCTACGGTTTCTTCAATTGATTCGATTGATAATTATATCAAATCGGATTTTGAGAGATTAAAAAGCGCGGCTCGCATTCCTGTAATTTCTACTCCCGGAGTAGCTTCGCTGCTTGTCGGCAGTGAAATGTATGAAAGGATAAAAAAATATCTTTACTGGGCGGATATTGCGCGTACTAACATTAAAAAATATACTCCTGAACCGGAAGTTGAAAAACCTTCCCGTTTTGAAGGGCAGGACATTAAATTCCCGGTAGAAAGAGGTTATCCGAAATTATGGATTAAAAATGTTCTGCTTACATACGGAAGCGATGAAAAAACAGCGGTAAACAGCATAAGGGCAAAAGGAGCGGCTAAAAATATTACGGACAACCAGATGCTTACCGGAGCGCCTATGACTGTTTCGCTTGAAGGAGCCGGAGACGACTTAAGAAAACTGAGCCTAACCGGTTTATTCGACAGGCGAAAAGATGTTCCGCTGGATGAATATACTGCAAAACTTGCCGGCGTTCCTGTAGGAGAATTTAAACTAGGCAAATCGGATTTTCTTCCTTCAAGCATTACGAATGGAACGTTGAATACAATGATCAAAATCTCTATTCCCGGCGATAACTTCGATTCAAAAATTACGTTTGATTTATCCGGTTTTGCAGTTCAATTCCAATCGGAGCCTAAGAATATTGCCGAATCGATTGTAAGAGACGTACTTAAAGGAATTAACTCTTTTAATGTTGAGTTAAGATTATGGAATACCGGCGGGGGTTTTGATGCCGCTCTTGCAACCGATCTTGATGAAAAGATTTCGAAACGGCTTATGGAGGTTATAGGGGCCGAATTTCAGAAACTGCAGGATGAATTGAAAACTAAATTCTATTCATTCATTCAGCAGGAACGGAATAAATTTGAAAAACAGTATGCGTCGAAGATTGATGATATCAAAAAGCAGATCTCCGATTATCAATCGCTTTTTACCGATAAAACAAATTTCTTAGAAGGAAAAAAGAAAGAACTTAATGATAAGCTTAATAAGGAAAAAAATAGTTTTATAGAAAATAAACTAAAAGATATCTTCAAAAAATAATATACAGACGAAATATTCTTTTTATAACTGCTGTGGTTATAAAATGAGGAATATGCGGTGTTCCATACCCTGCCCGGATAGAAGTATTCAGTAATAACGAATATTCACGTAACTTATTTTATTTTCAAGAGTCAAATAAGTACAGTATAAAAACATTTAAAGAACCGGCCTCTAAAGAGAGCTGAAAGTAAATATTAATTTCGCGGAGTATTTATGAACAAGAATAGGACCATACTTTATTTAAGTTTAATCATTTATGCCTGCCTGAATATTGTTGTAACTGCCCAGAAAACATTTTGGGCGCCGGTTAACCCTCCGAAAGCAGATTATATGATGTCGGTGGAAATTGATACTGTTAAGAAACTGGTAAAGGGGAGCGGGAGCGTCTGTTTTACTAATCATGGGAGTAAAAATTTAGAATTGATTGCATTTTATTTCAGACAGAAGGAAAACGGCCTGATAAATGTATATCAGAATAATAAAAGACTTAAACCGGTTGAAAGCGCAGAAAGAAAAACAGATAATCTTTTTATTTATGAATTAATTTCCCCTGCAAAACCGGGGGAAAAGATTGAGCTTAAATTCGATTTTAATACCGGAGAGACATTCAGCGCGCAATATGATGCAATAACTTTTCAGGCTGGATGGCACCCAAGACTCTGGTGGGATGGACTGACTTCCGCCGATAACTACCGGGTTAAAATTAAATATCCCTCCAATTATATTCTTGCCGTAACAGGCAGAATGGACAAGAAAAGCGGCGATTATATAGGCAAGAATATAAGAATGTTTGCGCTGTTTCTAGGTAAAGGGCATCAGGTTTTATCTAAAGAAGTCCAAGGAGTATTAATTTCGGTTGTATATCCCCCGGGGGGAATAAAAGTTGCGCAGACTGCATTTGATATTGCAGTTGAAGCTGTCCCGTTTTTTAAAAAAATGTATGGAGTATTCCCATTCCCATTTTTGAACATAATTCCCGGCGGTTCTGACCCATGGGGCGGCTATAATTTTGCCCCCGGAATGGCTGTAATTCACGGTATGAAAAAGTATGATAAAAAGACTCCTCTTTTCTGGAAGTGGATTACAGTTCATGAAATCGGGCATCATTACTGGGGGGAATCTGTTTTTGACGGGGATAAACCTTCCTGGCTGTGGATAGGACTTGGAATTTATACCGACAGGGAATTCTTTAAAAGTAAAAAAATGAGCGAGGAAATTCAGAACGGTTTTATAGAAAATAATTATTTCGAAAGCGGCGTAATGAAAAGCCGTAATACTACGCTTGAAATAACTCCTGAAGAATATGATAAAATTGAATGGGATTATAATAATATTGTTACTCATGGAAAAGGGTTTACTGTAATGAGCGCGCTTGAATCGGTTATAGGGCATGATGCGATGTTAAAAACACTTAAAAAATGCTACAAAGATTATATCTGGAAAGCTCTTTCATGGAGAGAATTTGAAAAGGTGTGCGAAGAAATTACCGGAGAGAACCTCTCGTGGTTTTTTGAAGAATGGGTCAGATCCAGCGCTTATCTTTCGCTTCAGGTTACAAATATCTCTTCCGTGAAAAATGAAAAAGGAGAATACAATTCGGTTGTTGAAATTAAAAATAAAGGCAAAATGAGAATGCCTGTAAAAGCAGTGGCGTTTTTTGGAGATGGTTCCACACAAACTGCCATAATAAACCGGGCAGTAAGCAATCCGGCTCTTCAGTTTATAAGCGCGGCTAAACTTGATTCAGTTCATTTTGATCCCGAACATCTGCTTCCCCCGCTTACAAAGGAAATTCCGCTAACTGAAAAAGACATTACAGGTTCAATTAATGCGCTTCCATGGAGCGGCGTAGGAAATGAAGTTATAAATATTTTTAATTCAGCGCAGAAAATAAATTTTAGTAATTATGAAAACTGGATTAATCTTGGACTGAGAATGTATGATTACGGCGATTTGGAAAAGACAGTCGCCTGCTTTGATAAAGCCATATCAGCGGCTGGAACGCCGAAAACTTATCGGGACAGCTCAACAGTTATGTGCGCATATTACTGGAAAGGGCTTATAATGGATGAGCAGAAGAAGCGTGATGAAGCCATCCGGTTTTACAATAAAGCTCTGGAGGTAAGCACAAAATTTTCTATCAGTTTTAGTCAGTTTAATTTAGTCGCTAACAGGGAAAATATTAAAAAATATCTGCTTGAGCCGTATAAAGGATTTAAAAAATCGAAGTAGTTTAAATAAACGCATTGAGAAAGAAATTTCTTTCTTTGCAGCATACGGATAAACATAAGGCGGTTCAGCTTTTATCAGGCCGCTCAAATGAGCCGGTTTAAACTGAAGAATAGAGTAGAATGAAAATTTTGTAATTCTGGAACTCTATGTTAGTTAATAAAAAGTCTGTTTAGAAAACGTTCAAAGCAGACAATGTCTCTTATTTGCTCGCGCGGAAATGTGTTGGAAAAAAGTAAGCAATAAAAAACCCTGCTTTAACAAATGGTTATTAATCCAATTTAAATTGTTTTTTTTAGCAAAAAAGTGAATATTTGCTGTGTAAATTAACAATCTGCATAGTGAATTTGTCAAAAAAAAATAGATTATGCACATAGTCTAAATTTGCAGGGAATGCTGTATGAATCTTCTCGAAATTGCCAAACAAAACAGGAAAGGTTTTTCGATAATTTTTTTGCTTCTTTTTATTGAACAGATTGCCTGGGTTTTGGAACCGACCTTATTTGGTAAACTGATAGATGTTTTTATTGAAGATAAAAAAATAATTACCCTCTTTACAGAAAGCGCCCGTTTACTGCCTCTGCTTTTGTGGGTGGGCGCTTATCTTGTAAATACCGGCTCAGGCGCGTTAAGAAGAAGCATTGAACCGAAAATTTTTCAAAGAATGCTGGGGAAAATTGTACTTAAAATTTCTGAGCAGTCCGAAAAAGAATTGATTGATACTTCTATTGTAGTGGGAAGAGCTCAGCTTTCACAGGAATATGTGTCTTTTTTTCAATATCGGGTGCCCGAAGCGCTTGAACAGGTAATAGCTATTGCCGGAGCTGTGGTGGCATTAACCTTCTTCGATTACCGAATTTCAATTGCCTGTCTTATTGCGGCTGTCCCTCTTGTTTACATAGGGCAGGTATATAATACTAAAGTTGCTTTACTTCAAAAACAATATCATGATGATTATGAAAATCTGTATAATATTTTCGCAAAGAAAGAAAAAAGCGAAATCGAAAAATTTTATATCTCGGCCGGAAAGGTTAAACAGAAAATAGGGATCTGGAATGCCGCTAATTTCACAATAATGAGGCTTGTGCTTCTTGTCATTTTTATAGCAGTCCTTGTTATCGCCATCGACATAGATGAATTTACGACAGGAAACATATATTCAATTGTGGCGTACCTGTGGACATTTATTAGTTCGGTTGAATATCTCCCGGATCTTATGGAAAGCAAAGTAGCTATAAATGACATATCAAACCGTATAAAGGCGGATGAATAATATTCCGACTGATTCATATCTTTGCTGCATCTATTTTTCGTTAATCTCCCCATTAATTATTAATTTTGAATATGGAAAATAAGAGGATACTTAGCGCGGTTTGTATTGGATGCGGAGCGCGCGGACAAATGTACACAGAGCTTGCGGCTGAAATGAACGATAAGTTTATAATTAATGCCGCCGCCGACCCGGTTAAAGAAAGAGTTGAAAAAATAAAACGCCTTTCAGGTAATCCTTCATTTTTATCATTTTCTTCGGCAGATGAGCTTTTGGCGCAGCCTAAGCTTGCAGATGCGCTTATTATTTCCACACAAGATGCTTTCCATTTTGAAAACTGTAGAAAAGGCATTGAACTTGGATATGATATTCTTCTTGAAAAACCTGTTTCAACCAAGGTTGAAGAGATATTTGAACTTGAGAGATATGCCTGTAATAAAAAAAGCCGTGTGATGGTTTGTTATGTGTTACGCTTTTCCCCATTTTATCTTAAAATAAAGGGAATAATTAACTCCGGTATGCTGGGGGATATTGTAAGCATGAATTTTGTAAGCGGAGTAAGCCCCTGGCGTATGGCGCATTCTTTTGTGCGGGGACATTGGGCCGTTGCCGGAGAAAGCGCTCCGATGATTGTTGCAAAAGCCTGCCACGATACAGA
>Ga0153915_10001850_pt1 | contig 19432 bp, 21 predicted proteins | sample Opewatmetagenome_2_FD_107003 | JGI IMG/M metagenome (GOLD analysis project Ga0153915, IMG submission 107003) | Freshwater wetland microbial communities from Ohio, USA - Open water 3 Core 3 Depth 3 metaG | ecosystem: Environmental > Aquatic > Freshwater > Wetlands | place: USA: Ohio, Lake Erie...
GGCGGGCGAGCACGTCGTCTGCTCCAACATGACCTACGGCGGGACGCACCGTTACTACACGAAGATCCAGGCGCGCTCCGGGGTCGAGTTCTCCTTCGTGGACACGTCCGACGCCGAGGAGGTCCGCCGGGCGTTCCGGCCCGAGACGCGCCTGCTGCACCTGGAATCCCCGACGAACCCGACGATGGCGATCTGCGACATCCCGCTCCTCTCCGAGATCGCGCACGAGCGCGGCGTGCTCGTCGTCGTGGACAACACGTTCGCGTCGCCCTATCTCCAGAAGCCTCTGGCGCTCGGAGCCGACCTCGTCGTTCACTCCACGACCAAGTTCTTGAACGGTCACTCCGACTCCGTCGGCGGCATCGCCGTCGCGGCGAGCGCCGAGCACGTCGAGTGGTTGTCCTTCGTCCAGAACGGCTCCGGGGCGATCCTCTCGCCGCTCGACTCCTGGCTCGTGCTGCGCGGCATCAAGACGCTCGCGGTTCGCATGGAGCGCCACGAAATGAACGGCCGCGAGATCGCGCGGTTCCTCGCCTCCCACGAGAAAGTGCGGAAGATCTATTACCCGGGCCTTCCCGATCACCCCCAGCACGCCCTCGCGAAGAAACAGATGCGCGGCTTCGGCGCGATGATCTCCTTCGATCTGGGATCCTACGAGGCGGCGAGCCGGCTGCTCTCCGCCGTGCGCCTCTGCTCGCTCGGGGAGAGCCTCGGAGGGGTCGAGACGCTCATCTCGCACCCCGCGACGATGACTCACGCCTCGATCCCCGAAGAAGAGCGCAACCGCCTCGGGGTCACACCGGGCCTGGTGAGGATCTCCGTCGGGATCGAGGACGTCGAGGACCTGATCGCGGATCTGGAGCAGGCGCTGGAATCGCTAGATGGAAGAAGGTAGAGCGTAGACGGCAGGAGAGGTTTTCATGGCTCGTCTCCCGTCTTCCGTCTCCCCTCTCCCGGCCCTCGTCTTCGGCGCAATCCTCTTGGCTTCTCCCGATGACTACCAGGCCACTCGCGAAGCTCTGGTCGGAGAGATCAACACGGCCCGGCGATCGGCCGGGGTCGAGCCGCTTCGACTCTCTGCCGCGCTTTCGGCTCTCGCGCAGGAACAGGCCGCGCGGGCCGCGGCAGGGCATCCAGCCTCCCACAAGCCGGCGGAGGAGGACGCGAATCTCCTGAGGAAACAGGGTTACGAGACGCGCTTTCTCTCCGAGGTCGAAGCCCGTGCCGAGGGAAGCGTCGACGAGGTCGTCAGAGCCTGGCTTGCGGACACGGGTGGCACCGCGCTGGATCTCACGCGCCCGGACCCACGGGAGATAGGCATCGGGGTCTCCTTTGAGTCCGAGACTCCCCTCTACGTTCTCATCTTCGCACTCTCCTGGGAGGATTTCTTCCGTGAGAGAACCGCCGCCCTCTCGAATCTCGAGCCCATGCGTGCCGCAATGCTCGCGCGCGTCAACCGCGAGAGGACCGAGAGAGGTCTGGCCCCGCTGCGCCGTCACCCCCGCCTGGACGACGCGGCCCAGGCGCACGCCGACGACATGTTCCGCCGGCGTTACTACTCGCACGACACGCCCGAGGGAAAGACCGCGATGGACCGGATCCAGGCAATGGGATATCGCGCGAAGTACGCGGGCGAGAACATCGCGCGTGGCCAGTACTCCGTGGACGAGGTGATGGACGGCTGGATGGAGAGTAAGACCCACCGCGATCACATCCTCTCCCCCGTCTTCGACGACGTCGGGTTCGGCCTGGCATACGGCAAGAACCCCGGCGGCTACGAAATTCTCTGGGTCCAGAACTTCGGACGACCCAAGGGCCGGGAACGCCTTTAGGGGTCGTAGGGGCGGGCCTCGCGCCCGCCCGCCTCTCCCGAGGAGCCAACCGGGGGCGGGAGGGGACAAGCCCCTCCCCTACGACGCCACCCTGAGCCCTCGTCGTGCCTCTCGCGTCGTAGGGGCGGGCCTCGCGCCCGCCCGCCTCCCGCAAGGAAGATCTGCTCCGGCTACTTCGCCAACTCCAACCCGGCCGCGCTCTCGGACAGGGTGATCTCCTGCGGCAGGTACCGTCCCTCGACCCAGACGATCCGTTGCGAGGCGAGGTCCGCCTTGACCCGCGCGAACGCTTCCTCGAGCCTCGCCGCGGAGGAGACCTCCTCCACCTTTCCCCAGTTCTTCACCAGCGGCTGCGTGGCCGCGCTCTTCAGCGACCAGACGTAGAAGGGGACGCGCATTGCTTCCAGGTACCGGCGCACCGACGCCGGAGAGTGGCGGCTGTCATCTGACTTTTCGTCGCCGATCACCAGGATGACAGCCCGGCGCTGCCCCGTCGCCGTCGCCTCGAGCCCGGCCACCGCCGCGGCGTCGGCCAGGCGGATCTCGGCGGGGCGCTGCTGTGGATGCTCTACCCGCGTCAGGAGCCACGCGATCCCGCCGTCGGCCCCGAGGAAGTCGCGCGACTTGTCGAAGAGCTGCGCCCCGGGCGAGTTCTCGATCGTACGCGGCATGGGCCAGATGAACCGCGCGCGGTCGTCCTTCTCGAGCGCCATCTCGTAGCGCGAAGCGTCGCGATCGAACTGGGGCAGGCGTCTGCCGTCGGGCTGCCGGAGGAGCGTCGTCTTGCCCCCCGTGCCCAGAGCCTTCAAAGCCAGCGCCACGCTCGGGCCGCGCACGACGCAAACCATGGCCGGACCCTGCTCGACCGCGACAACGGGAAGGGCGCGCCCTCTCCGCACCAGAGCGCCCGCCAGGTCCGGCGCGTCCGGGCTCTTCCCGGCGGCGGTCGCGCGCACGGCGACAGCCGTCAGCTCGCTCGAGACGACGCTCGTCTCGGCGCCTCCGAAGACCAGGTCGGTCCGCGAACGCACGGCGGGACCGAACACGAGTTCCACGGACACGATGTGCCGTGCCCCCGGATCGTAATCCGGCAGCGCGATGCGGGTGGACTCGACCGGCAGCGGCTTCTCATCGAAGGTCGCCGTCACGCGCGCCGGCCTCGAGGCGATCAGGCTCTGTCCCGAGAACCGCGCCGCGACCGCCCGGCCCTTCGCGTCCCGCTCGAGGACGACCTCGACCTCCGCAGGCGGCCGGGGCAGATTGACGAACTGCCGCGCCACGCCGACTTCCTTCCCCTCCGCGTCGAGTGCCCGCGCGACGAGCTCGTGCGGCAGGGGCTCGGCGCCGAAATCGAGCGCAAGCGTCCATGGGGCCTGCGCGACGCGGCCTACAGTCCTCCCATCGAGCTCGATCCGGACGGCCGCCACCGGCTTTTCCACGAGGACCGTCACCGGCACGACTCCCACGACCAGCCCCAGGAAGAGCGAAGCGAAGGCGATCATGGGGCAATTGTGAGCAGTGAATTGTGAGTTGTGAATCTCCTAGCGGGCGGCGGTCTTGCGGGCGGCGGGTTTCCTGCGGTGCGCCTTTTTCTTGGGGTGTTCCGTCGCCTTGGCGATCCAGGCCGCGAAGGCGGGAGAGGCGCCGTCCACGCGGTAGGCGAGCACCTCGGGCAGCTCATAGGTGTTCATCTTCTGGATCGTCTCGCGGACCCCGTCGAACTCCCGTGCCCGGGTCTTGATGAAGAGGAGGAATTCCCCGTCGTCGCAGATGCGCCCCTTCCACCGGTAGATCGAGTGGACATTGGGCATCAGGTTCACACAGGCAGCCTGGTGGTTTCGCACGAGAGCGTTGGCGATGTCGAGCGCCTGGTCCTCCGTCCCGACGGACGTGACGACCACGAGCAGATCCTCGGCGCGCACGGGCGCCATTCCATGCTTCGGCAAGGGGGAAGTCAAGCTATCAGCTGTCAGCCGCCAGCCAGACCGGCCTTCGGCGCATCGGGGTTCCGGTCCGGAGAAATGAAAGCCATGGCGATCGAGCCATCTCTCGGCCAGAAGGGGACCCGCATGGGTCGGGCTCTAAAGCTGTAAGCTGAGAGCTGACAGCTGACGGCTTCCCGCCGACCGCGCAGGGGAATATCCCTGCCCCGAGTCTGTTACCATTTACCCTCGATCTTTGAGCGAAACGAGCGTGCGCTCATCCCATGGGGGCGAAACGGCTTCGACGGGGACGAGCACGCGAAAGGTTGCATGCCGAGGTCTCACCCACCTCGTTAACAAGGTGAAAAAAAGTAGCTGCGAACAACAGCACTCTCGCTCTGGCTGCCTAACTTAGAGTAGCCACGCCCGTTCGGAAGCGCACCCGCCGCGCCCGTACGGACGTCGCCAAATGCGGGTGTAGGTGCCGCGGACCTCCGGACGCGGAACCGAAAACCATTCGGGGATGCCTGACCGTTGTTTTGCCTCTTCTCGAGACGGCCGGGCGAGAACCAAGAAGAGGCTGAGCATGGAGTGGCCTTTCCCGTGACGCTTCCGGACGCGGGTTCAACTCCCGCCGCCTCCACCATTCGTCGCTACGCGCCTGCGCTTGGATTTCGCCCTTTAGGCTCATCAGCTCCGGCGCTTCGCTCCCGCGGCGCGCGCCTCCTCCCCTCTGGGAGACTTCGCGCGCCGCGATCCAGGGCAAGGAGTACGCGGGAAACGACGGCTCAGCTTGCGCTGCTTTGACACGTCGCTACGCGCCTGCGCTTGTGGAGAACGGGGCGTGAAGGACTACCACATCAACATATTCTGGAGCGAGGAAGATGGCTGCTACGTGGCAGATATTCCCGACCTCTCCGCTTCACGGAGGCGATCAACGCCTATCTGGCCGGCGACATGGCCGAAGGCAAAGCGATTCTTCGAGACCTCGTCAATGCCACTGTGAGTTTCGAGGGTCTCGCTGCGGAGATTCACAAGCCGAGCAAGAGCTTGCACCGCATGCTGGCTCCGGGCGGAAACCCGACCACGGACAACTTCTTCGCCATTGTCAGCGCCCTGCAGAAGAGGACTCGCGTGAAGCTGCGCGTGACCGCGCGGACCGCTTGATGGCCGGTCCGTAAATCAGGTTGATTCCACGCGCCAAGCCGGCCACGCGGATTGAATGGCAGCCGGCCTCCGGCTACGGTTTCCCCTTCTCATAGACGTCGCGACGATGGCCGATCCGGAGAACCAGGTAACCCTCCGTCGTTCGGGCATAGATCACGCGGTATTCCTTGACGCGAAGCCGGTGGAGGCCTTCGAACTCGCCTGAAAGCGCCTTACCGCTCTTTCCTTCGGTCCGCAGCGCCCTCTCGATCTTGTTCTGAATTCGGCGGGCAGTTGATGGATCCAGCCCTTCCAAGTCGGTAGAAACCGAAGCCTTGTACTCGACCCGCATCGGCATTCAGGGCTGCCGTGTGAGCCGCTTCTTCAGCTCCGCCGAGGAGATCACGGGGTCGTCTTTGTTCCGGAGACGATCGAGCGCCACCTGGTAGTCGGCGTACTCCTCGAGATATGACTCCAGGGCCTTCTCGATGAAATAGGTCCTGGGACGATCCGTCTGCTTCGAAAGCCTGTCGAGGGCCCGGGCGGTTCTGTCCTTAAGGCGCACCGAAACCGAGCTGGACATCTGTCTGCCTCACGAGCGGCTGCCCCACGAGTAATACATGCATCGCAAGTAGTATAACACAACGGATGAGTGGGTTGGACACCGCGCCTTCCTTCGAGACCCCCAGGGCGATCTTCGTTTCGGCCAGGACCCAGTGGGCACCCAGCCAGCGCTCGCCGGTCGTCCGACGGCCATCCTGACGGAGCGCGTCGCAGCCCAAGGGAGACAGGCGGGAACTCAGGTGGCTAAGTGCTCGAGCTCTGTGGCGACACGGTCAAGCTCCTCGACGAGCGGCACCGTACCGGCCTTCCTTAGCGCCTCGGTCACCGCCCGGTGGTACCAGAGCAGGTCCTCCTTCGAGGCGTTGAATCGCTTCCAGAGTTCCTCGCCGATCGCCCGGTAGTCCGCGAGCATGGCGCGCGCGTTGTGTAGCTTATCGGCCGCGGCGACGAGACGCACGGAGGGCGAAGCGCCCGCCAGCCGCTCGAGGAATTTCCCCTTGCGTTTCTTCCACTCCGGCTTGGGATCCTCGTAGGTGTCCGTGCAGCCGTCCACGATCTCCGCGACCTGCGGGCCGAAGCGTTGCCGGATCTTCTCGAGGGTCGGTTGTCCGCCTTGGTCTTCCGCCGCGTCGTGCAACAGGGCAGCGATTGCCTCGCCCTCCCCTCCGCCATTCTCGATCACGAGGCTCGCAACGGCCATAAGGTGGGAGAGGTAGGGAATCTTCGTGCCCTTGCGGAACTGGCTCAGGTGCAGCGCGAACGCCTCCGAGAAGGCCTCCTTGAGCCGATCCGTGAAAAGCGGCGCCGGGGTCCTGGGGATCACCGGACGCGGCTTTGGCCCGCTCGACTCGCGATTCCCGCCCAGATAGCGGCCATATTCGTCAAAGACACTGTACTCGTCCCAGCCATTCAGGGGCTGGCTCCGGGCAAACTGAAGGGCTTCCTCCGCATCGTCGAACTCTCTGACGATGGTCGGGACCAGCCAGTCGTCGTACGTGCCCTCCTCGAACCAATCCCACATCAGCACCCGGTACCTGCCCGGAGTTGCCAGGTACTCCTTGCTGAACGACTTCGCCGCCATCTTCTCGAATTCGAACTCATCTATCTCATTCATCGCATCCTCATCCTTTCCGTCTCGACCATAGCCTCATAATTCCTATAGCTCAAATCGATTCGTTCTATCTTTGATATAGACTATGACTATGGAAATCCAGCAGGTGCGGGCATTCCTGGCGGTGGCCCGCGAGGGGAGCGTCAGCCGTGCGGCCAGGGCGATCGCTCGGACACAGCCAACAGTCACGATGGCCGTTCACAAGCTCGAGTGGGAGTTGAAGGAGAAACTCCTCGAGCGCACTGGCCGAGGCGTCCGGCTCACACAGGTAGGGGAGGCTCTGGCCCGAACGCTCGGCCCCTTGATCGAGCAATGGGATCGCGTGCCGGCGGATCTCCGGGAATCTCCCGACGGTCTCCTGCGGGGCCCGGTGCGGGTTGGAGCCGGTGAGGCCGCGATTCTTTATCTGCTTCCCGCTCCTCTGCGCTCGTTCCGGAAACGCCACCCCCAGGCGGAGCTCGTGATCCACCACGAGCCGGCAGAGCGGGTCCTCGACGGTCTTCGAGACGGTTCCCTCGACTTCGGCATCCGATCACTCCCCGGCCCGCCTCCAGAATTCGAGTTCCTGCCCTTCATCACCCGCGATCGTGTCCTCATCGCGTCCCCCGGCCATCCGGTGTTCAGTCGGCGAGCGACCCCCGAGACCCTGTCCCGCCACGCCTTCGTTCTTCCCCGCAAGGGCTCGACGACTCGCTCGCTTATCGAGGGCGCCTTTGCCGGCGCTGGACTCGAACTGCGGATCTCCGTCGAAGCCGGCGGATGGGAGATCGTCAAGCACTACGTGGCTCTGGGCCTGGGCATCTCCGTCATCCCCGCCTTCTGCCTCCAGCCCTCCGACCGCCCCCGCCTCGCCTCCCGCTCCCTGCGGCACCTCTTCGGCCAGGAGACCTACGGAATCGTCACGAAACGCGGCCGGGATCTCCCCGCCGCGGCCAAAGCTCTGCTGAGCGAGTTGGCTTCCCGATCTAAAGCCCTGACGGCGGACCGTGCGCTTCCTCGACCCGGACCTCATGTGTCCGGAGCCTCTCATTAGTATTGCTGCGATGAAGTTCAGCGCGGGGGCCCCGGGCTTGCTCCCTGGAATGGGAGACCTGCAGTGACTCGCCCGCCTCACGTTCAGCGGACAGTCATCGAAAGGTGCCACGCTTCGTTACGGCGTATCCGTGGAAAAGAGGTTGGCAGATGATCCGAGAGCTGGATCTAGTGGTACTCAAGCGGGATCTTCCTGAGAATCAACTGAAGGCCGGAGACGTGGGTACAGTCGTGCGCGAGCACGCCTTGACCTGCGAGGATTCCCGCATCGATGCCAGGGCGGATCTCACTAGGCGCGCTCAAGGAGGTCTCCCTATGGAAGATCTCTCTCGTGTTCGCGTTGGGATTGCTTCTCGGACGCTCCGCGGCCGCGCAGGAGTCAGTCGTCGGGCCGGTGGATCCGCTGCGCTTCTCCCAGTTGAAGGACTTCGTCGCGAAGCGCTCGTCCTCGAACAATCCCGACCCGAATTCCAACGACGACAGCAAGCGGCCGATCCCCGGCGAGACGGTTACGCTGGCCGACCTGGAAGGCCCGGGGATCATCACGCACCTCTGGGTGACGATCGCGGCGAACGAATACGGGTGGCCGCGCCTCCTGCGGCTGCGCGTGTATTACGACGGGAGCGCCGAGCCGTCCGTGGACGCCCCGATCGGGGACTTCTTCGCCGTCGGGCACGGTTTCGAGCGGCCGGTCAAGTCGCTCATGATGTCTCCAGGGATCTCTTCTGGTCGAAGGACGTGCTTCTCTTCGAGGGACAGGGCGAGGGAGCGAAGATCGAGATCCCCTTCGACGTGGAGGACCACGGCGACTACGAGGTCTACGCGCAGCTCGCCCAGGCCTCCGACTACGGCATCTACACCGTGCTCCTGGACGGCAAGCCTCCGTCGGCTCCGGTGCTCGAGCACGAGCCGGGCGCGGACGTGCGGCCGCAGAGGCAGTTCGACGGCTATGCGATGGAGACCTACGTCGGCATGGACTACCAGATCGGATGGCCCCGGCTGTCGAAAGGGCGGCACGCGATGACCTTCGCCTGCCTCGGCAAGAACGCCGCTTCCTCCGGTTACAACCTGGGCGTGGACGACTTGGTCCTGTCCCGCACCGGCACCTCCGGTTGGGCGATGGCGGCCGCGGTCAAGCCTCCGCCCGTCCCGTCCGGCTCGGTCGCCTCCCTCGCCACCGCCCTGAAGGATCCCGATCCCGTCGTTCGCGGGCTCGCGGCGCTCGAGCTGCGCGACAAGGGGACGGCGGCGAAGCCGGCCCTGGACGCTCTCATCGCGAAGCTGAAGGACCCCGACGTCATCGTGCGCATGATGTCGGCCAACGCGATCGGGGCTATGGGGCCGGAAGCCGCCGCCGGCGCTCGAGGCGGCCTGCCGCGTCGAGACGGAGTGTAAGGCATGTCCTGCGCGCCTGCGCCGCCGCGCTGGGAGACATCGGCAAGGCTTCCGCGTCGGCGCTTCCGGCGCTGCGGGAGCTGGTCAGGAACAAGCCGCTCGTGCGGCGCTCGGCCGAGCGGGCGATCGAGCAGATCGAAGGAAGGCGTCCGTGAGCGGCCCGCGGCGCGAGATCGATCCGGACGCCTGGCCGGAATGTTGAACGTCGCCCTGGATCCGGTCCTCGCCGTCGCCGTAGCGCCAGAACCTGCTCGGAGTCGCGCCGTATCACGCCAATGTCGGACAACCGTTCCGGAAAGGAGAGGACCTTGAGCGAGAAACGCAAGCTTCCGGCATTCCTGCTCTGTCTCTTCTTCGGGATCTTCGGCCTGCACCGTTTCTACGTCGGGAAGGTCGCGACCGGTCTCCTGCAGCTCTTCACGATCGGCGGACTGTTCCTCTGGTCGCTCTTCGATCTGCTGGTGATTCTCCTCGGCGGCTTCACCGACAAGGAGGGCAAGCTCATCACCAAGTGGGTCTGAGAAGGGAGGCGACATGAGGAGCAGGCGAGGCTTCCTGCGCGTGGTCCTGTCGGTCCTGGCCGCGGCGGCCGGGGCGTCCGGACAGACAATTCCGGCTTCCGCGGGCCTGTCCGGCGAGTGGGCGCTGACGACGGTGATTTTCGGCAACGAGCGCAGCGAGCGAATGAACCTCCGCGTCGAAAAAGGAAAGGTCACGGGCAGCGTGTACCGCCATGGAAAGCGCATCCCGCTGGCGGGGAAGATCCAGGGAGACGACATCCAGTTCGGGTTGCAGGAGGGGGAAAGCAAGGCCTCCTATACGGGACGGATCGCCGGCGGAGAGATCGCGGGGAAGGTGACGGTGACCGGAGGGGACTCGTGGGGCGAAGCGCCCCCCGACGACTGGCGCGCGCGCCGCGCGGCGGACGTCAGCGAGCGGCCGCGCGCCCCCCGGACGCTGGACTTCGAGCCTGTCGAGTTTCATCGAGTCTTCTCGAGCTCGATCCCGCCCGTCCTGCGAATCTGGCCGGGCGACACCGTGCGCACGAAGACCGTGGATGCCGCCGGCGTGGACGAGCGCGCGAAGACGCGGGTCCTCGGCGGGAATCCCCAGACCGGGCCCTTCTACGTCGAGGGCGCGATACCCGGCGACGTGCTGGTCGTTCGGATCAAGAAGCTGCGCTTGAACCGCGCGACGGCCATCAGCGACGACGGCCTGGTCGAGAGAGCCCTGACCGCCGACTATGCCGCGGAGCACAAGGACAACAACTTCAAGGACGTCGTCTGGAGGCTCGACGCGGAGAAGGGGGTCGCCACGCTCGCCGCCCCGACGGCGCGGTTGAAGGATCTTGCGGTCCCGGTCCGACCGATGCTCGGCTGTGTCGGCGTCGCGCCCGGGTTCGGCTCGGCCTCGATCCGCACCGGCGATTCGGGCCGGATCGGGGGCAACATGGACTTTTCCGAGATTCGCGATGGAGCGACGCTCTATCTTCCGGTCTCGCAGCCCGGCGCCCTCCTGTACGTGGGAGACGGGCACGCGCTTCAGGGCGACGGAGAGTTGAACGGAAATGCTCTCGAGACCTCTCTGGACGTCGAGTTCGCGGTGGATGTCCAGCGCGAGAAGAGCCTCTCCGGCCCGCGCGTCGAGAACGACGAGTCCCTCATGGCAATGGGCCTCGGCGGGTCGCTCGACGAAGCCTTCCGTGAGGCGACCTCTTCTCTCGCGGCGTGGATCGAGACGGACTACGCGCTCACCGGCCCGGAAGCGGCGATCCTTCTCGGCGCCACGATCCAGTACCAGATCTCGGAAGTCGCCGACCGCAACGTCGGCGTCGTCGCAAAGGTCCGCAAGCAGTTCCTGCCAAAGGCCGAGCCGAAGAAGCCCTGAAGCCGTCGTGCGCTCAGGCGGCGCCGGCGAGGATCGAAACGGTCAGCGCCGGGCCGGCGGCGAACGACGCCGTTACTGGACCTGTGTCGTGAGAGGCTTGCCCTTCTCGGCGACGAAGACCGCCGACAGTTTCGCCGTGCCACTCCCGCTGTTGGTCGCCTCGTGGACCTGTCCGGGCGCGACGTAGAAGAAATCGCCGGCCTTGAGGGTCGCCGTCGGTTTGCCTTCGATATATTGAGAAATCGTGCCTTCCTCCACAAAGACGAAGACTTCGGCCGGGTGCGTGTGCCTGCCCTCCGCGGCGCCGGGAGGCAATTCTACGTGGGCCATCACGGCTTCCCGACCCGGGATGGTCATGTCCTGCTTCAGCAGGACGGTTCTCTTTACAGAAGGAGCCGTCTGGGCGTTCAGGACCATGTACCCCGCCGAGACCAGCAAGGTGAGCGCGCCGACCACCCCGATCCTCGATTTCACCAGTTTCATCGTTACCTCCCTTTGACCGAAGATCATATCCAACGCGCGCCCGGCGGCTCAGATGATCCTTGGCCGCAAATGACCCTGCGCATGGCGATCACAACGGTCCTTCTGCAGGCAGTGCCACGTTGCCCGTTCTGCCTTAGCCCCAGGCCACGCGCTCGGTCGGCCATACCGCTCCATTTATGACACAGTAGTAGTAGTGACCCGTTAGCGAGGAGTCGGAAGCGCCTGCTCGGCCCTCGACGCCGGGGGCTGGCCGACCCTGGCCGACTCGATCAATAGGATGCCCGCGCTGTACTACCGGTGAGACCGTGAACAACACTGCCGTGTACGAGAAGCATTAGAAGCCGGACTCAGACCCCGGTCACCGGAGCCTCCAGTGGCATCGGCGGAGGTCTAGCGCGGCAGGAGCGGGTCGTCCGTCACGTTGTCGATGGCTGAAGCGTAGGCCGCCAAGGCGCCCCCGGTAGATTTAGGGAAACTCCACTCTCCCCACGGCCAGCGGCGGGCCGAGAAGGGCTCCCGGCGGAAAGGCTAGGACCGCGCCGTCATACGTGCCAGCCCAGAGCCGGCCGCCAGGGAGAAGAGCCGCCGTGAGAAGCAGCATTCCGGACTGGCGCCGCGCCACGAGGGAGAACGACACGGAGCCGTCGGCGGCGCGCGCGAGGGTGTAACGTGCCGCACCGCCGTCCCCGACGGCCACGAAAGCGTCGCCCTCCGGCTCGGCGACGACCCAGTAGACGTCGAGCCCGGCGCGCTCGACGTTCCGCCGGACGCCGGTCGCGAGGTCGTAGAGGAAGACTTCATGGGGCCGGGTCCCGGCGCCCGCGACGAGGCCGAGCTTCGGCAACCCCGCGAGGCGGTACACGGCGCCGGCTTCGCTCGGCATCCGTCGGCCTGTCCATCGGCCGCTTCCCTTCGCGAGGTCGAGGAGCGCGTGGTCCCAGGTCCCGACGAGAACGCGGCTCGCGTCCGGCGACGTCCAGAGGCCGTGCGCCTCGACCTTGCCGCCGGCGAACGGCGTGAGGTCCACCGTTTCCAGCGGCTCGAGGGAAGGCCAGCGCCACGTTTTGATTCTCCCGTCCGAGGACGAGGTCACGAGCACGGGTCCGCCGGGCCCCTCCGGAGCGAGTTGCAGGTCGTTGACGAGGAAATCGTGGGCGCGAACGCGCTTGACGAGCTTCGGGCCCGGCAGGCTCCAAACCGCGACCGTCTTGTCGTCGGACGACGACGCGAGGAAGGCGCCCGCCGCGAGGAGCGACGGCACACCGTCCGTGTGGACCGTCTCCGTGCGGACCGCACGGGACGGCGCGTCGACGGCATAGACCTTTCCGTCCCGGCCGCCCGCGAAGACCGTCCGCCCCTCCGGATCGCGCGCGAGAGCCCAGAGCGGCGCTTTCGACACCGCGACGCGCGCTTCCGGAGGGAATCCCGCGTACGCGAAGACGGCGAGGCGCTGGCGGTCCGGCGAGAGGACGAGAACCGCGTCGGGCGTCGCGGCGAGAGCGCCGCCGTTTCCCGGCTCCGCCGGCCATGCGAGGACACCCGCACCCGGCCTCCAGGCCACTGCGCCGAGCCGGCCGCCCGCGAGAAGCGTCGGATGGTCGGCGACCCACGCGAAGCCGCTCGTCCAGCCGCGCCCCGGGAACGTCTCCCGCGGCCCGCCGGCGAGGCGGAACACGTGCACCGAATCGAACGCTCCTCCCGCGGCGACGCGCCCCGTGACGTCCTCGAGCGCGAGCGCCTTCACGCGCGTCTCCGCGAACGCCGTCTCGAACCGCAGCGCACCCGTCGCGGCGTCGAAGACCCGCAGCGGCTCGCCGTTTCCCGCGGCGAACGCAAGCGCACGGTCCGAAAGAGCAATCGCTTCGTTCGGCGTTTCGCGCGCGGCGATGCGGAAGACGACCTCGAGGCCCCGGCCGCCGGCCGCGAGGACGACGATCGTGTCGGGCCCGCGGAGCGCGAGGGCGCGCCCGCCGGGAGAGACGAGGACCTTTCCCTCGCGTGCCCGAGGCGCCTCGTCCGGCATGCGCCCGAGCGCGCGCGCCTTCTGCGTGAGCACGTCGCGCGCGAGGACCTCGCGGCCCGCGGCGACCACGAGCTCGGATCCGACGAGCCGGTTCGCGGCGACCTCGCCCGCCGCGAGCGGGACGCGCGTCGCGGCCTGCGCACCGTCGAGCGGGAGGAGGTAGGTCGCAGACGGCGCGCCGAGCACCGCCGTGCTCCGGGCCGCGCCGAGGAGAGCCGTCGCGTCCGGCGGCGCCGCGATCTCGCGCACAAGGGTGAGGAGACCCGAGCCGGCCCGGACGGGTTCGGCCCGCGGGCGCTGGATCGCCCACCACACCGCGACGACGGCGCCCGCGAGGAGGACGAGACCGACGGCTCCGCGCCGGACGCGTCGGCCGGCGCCGGCTCGTTCCGCGTGGGGCCCGGGGGCGGGGGCCGCCGCCGGAAACGGGACGACGGCCTCCGGCGCTTCGGACCGCGGAACCGCGCGCACGTCGTCCGAGAATCGATACCCGACGCGCGTCGCGGTCGCGAGGAATCCGGGAGCGTCCTCCCGTTCGCCCAGCGCCCGGCGCACGACGAAGACGGCCTGCGTCAGGCTTCCGTCGCTTACGACCACGTCCGGCCAGACGGCCCCGAGGAGCTCTTCCCTCGAGACGGCCCGGCCGGCGTGCCGGACGAGATAGGAGAGGACGTCGAAGCACTTCGGGGCCAGGGGAAGCGGCTCGGCGCCCTTCGAAAGAAGGCGCGCCCTGAGGTCCAGCCGAAAGGGCCCGAACTCGTACAAATCGTTTTCTTCGAGCGAGTTGGCCGTCAACTGAGACGCCTCTGAGAGAAATCTAACAGAAAGCTGAGGTCGCGGAAAGGAACCGGGCGCCCGGGCGGGCCGTAGGTTGCGTTGATGCGCGACTGGCCGGCCGGCTCGCGACCAGCCGACGACATCCAAAAAGGAGACCACACGTGAAAGACCGCTTCCTTCCCGCCGCCTTCATCCTCCTCGCCGCTTTCGCCCGGCCTCTCGCTGCCGCATCCCCGAACCTCCTGACGAACGGATCGTTCGACCACGACCTCGCAGGCTGGTCGCATGCCCCCAATGCGACCTGGTCCTTCGCGCTCGGCGGCATCGCGCTCGTCTTCACGTCGCCGACTCCGGGATCCGAGGTCCTCTCGCAGTGCGTCGGGGTCGAGGGCGGCAGCCTCTACACCGTGTCCGCCGCCGTCAACGCGGGCGGCGACGGCGGTGTGGCCCTCCACGTCCGCTGGTTCGACGCGGCCGGCTGCAGCGGCACGGTCCTGGGCGGCTCGCCGTCTCTCGACTTCGAGCCTCCCGCCAGCCTTTTCGAGCCGAAGAGCCGCGTCCTCGCGTCCCCCGGCGCCGCGCTCTCGGCGCTGGTCCTCTTCGTCCTGAGAGCCGACACGCTGAGCGGAGTCCCGTTCGTCCTCGACGACGTAGCCTTCGCGCCCGAGCCGTTCGGCGAGATCCTGACCCTCCCGACGGCGGCGTCGGCGCCCGGCGCGTTCGGCCAGCGGTGGGCGACGGACCTGTGGGTGCGGAACACGGCCGCCGTCAGCCGCGTGTTCTCGCTGCGGATCGCGTGCCCTTCCTGCGGTCAGTACCCGGCGTGGATCGTCCTGAACCTCGGGCCGAGCGAGACGCGCTTCCTCGCGGACGTCATCTTCGACTTGCTGGGCGGTGGCATCGGCGGCCGCGCCGGCGCCATCGAGATCGCCTACGACCCCAGGGAGGGCGGGCTGGACGCCTTCGCGCGCGTCGCGACCGTGAACGCCGACGGGCCCGGCAAGGGCACGGCGATCCCCGCGCGGACGCGCGGGGAGGCCCGCACCCAGGCGACGTTCATCGGCCTCGCCGGTCTCGGGGGCGACGCAGGATTCCGCGTGAACGCCGGAGCCTTCAATCCGAACGACCGCGCGACCGTCGTCACGTTCCTCGTCCGCGACGCCGCCGGGAACGACCTCGGCTCGATCGAGCGCTCGTGGGGCCCGCGCGAGTGGTTCCAGATCAACGACGTCCTTGCGGCCGCGGGCGCGCCCGCGGGATCCGCGGCCTCGATCCTCGTGGATGCGGGACTGCCTCTCTTCCCCTTCGCGATCGCGATCGACAACCGTTCGGGCGACCCCATCTGGCTCGAGCCGGGGCGGCTCCCCGCCCGGTACTGACCCGGGAAATTCCAGGCGAAGGGCGCCTCGCAGGAGGCGCCCTTCTCGTAGACTCGGCGCATGAAGACCCGCTCGGACGCCTGGGCTCTCCTGACCGAGTTCACGCAGTCACAGCCGGTCCGGCGGCACGCGCTCGCCGTCGAGGCGAGGATGCGACACCTCGCGCGCAGCTCCGGCATGACGGACGCGGCGGAGATCGAGACGTGGAGTCTCGTCGGAATGCTCCATGACTTCGATTACGAGAAATACCCGACGGAGCAGGATCACGTGTGGCGCGGCATGAAGATCCTGAGAGAGCGCGGCTGGCCGGCAAGCATAGGAAGTTTGATTAGCGCCCGTGAGAGGACGGGGCTCTCTTGGGTGTGCGAAGGAGCAATCTGAGTTGCGCAGCCGGGCGGGAAAGACGCCTGCGCAGGGCGCCCCATCCTGTGCGAAACTGTCCATGTTCCCGGCCTATTCTGTAAACCCATGTTCCCGGTCTGTACCCCCAGAGCCGTCTAACCCGCGGTATATGGACTCCTCATTGCAAGTGTTTTGTGAGTAGTAGTCCTTTCTCGAGTCGCGCGGCTACCGTTGTTCGGAGTGATGAGGTAGGTCAAGACGGCATACGTATCTTCGGCCTCTAGAAGATCGGTGGGAGCTGGCGGTATTGGCGGTGGTGATGGATCGTCATTCGCGGCGGATCCTGGGTTGGAGCCTGGGGCCGCGGCGAGTTCTGAAGTTGACGATGGATGCTTTCAACAACGCTCAACGGCGGCGTCCGGTCCGCGGGGGTCTGATCTTCCATTCGGATCGGGGCGTAGAATACTCAGCTCATGCCTTCCGGGCTCGTCTGGCTGCATTAGGGATCACACAGAGCATGAAGCAGCCGCACGAGCTCGGCGACAACGCCTTCATCGAATCCTTCTTCCACTCGATAAAGGCCGACGCGAGCCACGCCCCCGCCTTCGACGACGAACGCTCTCTACGGCGTGTCGTCCGTCGGTACATCCGCCGCTACAACGCCGCCCGGCTCCATTCGTCGCTAGGGTTCCGTTCTCCCATCGCATACGAATCGATCGCTGCATGAGGCTCGCCAGATGACTGGTCCACAAAATCGGGTCAACATCCCTCGCTCACTCGCTTCACTCGGTCGGTCGCAGCTAAGCCGCAAATCGTTAGGGGTGCCAATCGTAAAACTTCGGGTTGTGATAGCGCTCTTGACGTTCGCCATCGCGGCCGGCGGCACAGCCAAGGTTTTCAGGGACATCCCCATCGAGGATCCCAACCGGATGAAAAATGTGAAGGAGCTCTTCAAGAGATCCGATGCAGTTGCCGTTATCTGGATGACGGCGGCTATACCGGAGGCGATTGGCGGACCATGGCTGATTGTCCGAGCGCGGGTCAATTGGGCATTCAAGGGAGTTCTGAACGACGAATTCATCTACTTTCGTTGCTGGGAGGGCTGCTTGCTTGGGGAACGGTACATCGTCTTTCTCATGAAGACTGGCAAGGCACTGGGTCAGCTTGAGGGTTCTGAACGAGCGGCACCGGTTGCGCCATTCCCCAAGGATGCGGACTACTTCCGGCCAGCAGCTACCGAGGGGTACCCATTCCCGGTAGTCTTCGAACCGCGACTCGGCCGCCAGGAGGTTGTAGTTGCGTTTGAAAAAGCTAAGGCCGGCCTCCCAGCCAGCATTCAGCAGGGTGCCTTGGACTGCGTCGTCCAGCACCGTCTCAACTGGTGGGCAGACTACGAACAGCTCAAGGCGTATCTTGTCGGCCTTGCAAGTGCTGGCGATGGCGAGCACCCATAACCCGAGCTTCAGCGGACTCGCTTACGCTCGGCGCTGAGCCGCAAGCCGTTCGGCAGGGCCATAGGGTCATGTACAACATTCTACGAGCTCCTGAGTACCCAGTCCCGATGACCTTGGAGAAAGTCACATGAAGAAGAGCGCAGATGCTCGATTCGACATCAAGAACCGGGAAGAGAAGCCTTATGGCGAGGGCCAGGACCTGCCAAAACTCATGCGGGCTAGCGTCACGAAGGCCTACACCGGCGATATCGAAGGCGAAGGTCAGGCTGAGTACCTGATGATGTACCGCATCGACGGCTCGGCGACGTTCGTTGGCCTCGAGCGGATCGTCGGCCGAATCGGCGCCAAGAGCGGCACCTTTGTGCTCCAGCGCACCGGGGTATTCGAGGGCGGCCAGGCAAAGGAGTCCTACTCCGTTATCCCAGGCTCCGCGACGGGGGACCTCCAAGGCCTCCTGGGCGAGGGCAGCTCCGCCGTCGGGCACGGAATGGAGCATCCTTTCACCCTGAACTACGAGTTGGCCTAGCACCTGCGTCATGGAGCTGCTTCGAGAGTATCTAATCGCAGCAAACTCAGCAGGCGACGCGGCAGCAGTCTGGGATTTTCGCCCGAACAACTCCGGCTTAGTCTCTATCCTCGCACGGCGTTGGACTTGGCCTCTTAGCAACCGTGAACGTGATTGACAGAATCTGCCTGCGGAACACGCCGTCCGGCGACCCGGAGTCAAAGCGGCGTCCGAGTAGGATGGGGACCTGGCGGTCTCGCGTCGTCTTTCCATTAATCGCCGTGGTTTCGGTGAGCGGCTGCACTGCGATACGAGTAACCTACGTCGACCCCACGCCGCGCAATCAGACGGAGCCCTCCTCCATTCAAGTGCTTCGTGGCGAGCCGCCGCGGGCCTACCAGGTAGTGGCTCGATTCCAGTTTGCGGACAAGGGCTGGAATCTGTCGGAGGCTGAGCTGAATCGCCGGATTCGGATCGAGGCCGCTCGGCTTGGTGGTGAGGCTGCTTTGGTCGAGCAAATGGTCCACAACCACTTCGTGTCCGAGGGGCTACTGATTGGTCACACCGCGGAGGTCTCGCAACGCGTGCTTTTCGTTCGCGTCATCGTCTTCAAACAGTCAGGGGTCCACTGAGAATGGCAGCTACGCCGAACCAGCCGTCAGTCCGGGTGCGATCATCTTCGCGGCACGCCTCCCGCACCGTTATCCTCAGGCTAATGCGACGCTTCGTAACAGTCCTTTTCCTCCTCTGCCTTCAGGCCGCCTCCCTCGTCGCCCAGCCCACCCCGGCGAACGCCGCTCTTCTCGAGCACCTCCGCGGTTCGTGGGTCCTTCGGGGCACGCTTGCCGGCAAAGTCACCACTCACGATGTCACCGCGGCGTCGATACTCGACGGGCTCTATCTCCAGCTGCATGAGCGCTCGCGCGAGACAGATGCCAAGGGCAAGCCGCAGTACGAGGCGGTCATTCTTCTCGGCATGGATCCAGCCACGGCCGAGTACCAGTGCCTCTGGCTTGATTCAACGGGTGGCGGGGGTCTCACGCCCACGGCTTTCGGTCGTGGCAAGCGCGTCGGCGACTCCATCCCTTTTCTATTCCGTGATGCCGATGGGACGATTTCTTTCAGCAACACCTTCTCCTACGACACGAGCGCCCAGTCATGGACGTGGAAGCTCGACAACGTCGGCAAAGACGGAAGGCACACTCCTTTCGGCCGCGTCCGCCTTACTCGCCGGTAATCGGTCTCTTCAAGCGCGGCCCCACCCCGGCTCGGTATTTCCTAATCACGTCATCCCTAGCCAAAGGCCGGCAAGCCACGACCCGTTGAACAGCGTTCCGGCACGAGCGTATCGTCCTGCCATGTCCCCACTCCCCACCAGTCTCTCGCCGAACCCGCGGCTTCAGCAGGGCCGATGAAGGCAGCCACAATCGCGCGTTATGGATCACCCGGCGTGATCGAATTACGCGACGTGCCGGCGCCGGTGCCCGGACCGGACGACGTGCTGGTCCGGGTCCATGCCGCGACGGTCAACAGGACCGATTGCGGTGAACTCCTTCACCCGACACTCGTACGGCTGCTGA
>Ga0153915_10001851_pt1 | contig 19429 bp, 17 predicted proteins | sample Opewatmetagenome_2_FD_107003 | JGI IMG/M metagenome (GOLD analysis project Ga0153915, IMG submission 107003) | Freshwater wetland microbial communities from Ohio, USA - Open water 3 Core 3 Depth 3 metaG | ecosystem: Environmental > Aquatic > Freshwater > Wetlands | place: USA: Ohio, Lake Erie...
ATTTAATGTATCGTAATATATTATTATAGTTTAGTAAATATGCCAAATACACGAGTTATCGACTTGAAAATTAATCATCAATCTGAGTATCCCCCTGTGACTCAACAGGAGGAAGTAACTTATGTACCTCGGCAAACTCGTTTTTTCTCAAGTGATAGACTTCATGCCCATGCATACCTTTCGGCGCTGTGTCACACGATATCAAGGCGATTACAAGGTAAAGAAATTTACCTGCCTCGATCAATATCTTTGCATGGCTTTTGCGCAAATCACTTATCGGGAAAGCCTTCGCGATATCGAAATCTGTCTGCGTGCTCAGGAACAGAAACTTTATCATATGGGCATTCGCGGCAAGGTATCCCGATCAACCATTGCCGACGCCAACGAACAGAGAAACTGGAACATTTATGCCGATCTGGCCTATTCGCTGATCAACATGGCCCGCAAGCTTTACAGCAACGAATCTTTTGCTTTCGAGTTGGAACAAACGGCCTATGCACTCGATGCCACAACGATCGATCTTTGCCTGTCCATGTTTCCTTGGGCCAACTTCCGACAGAACAAAGGGGCCATCAAGCTTCATACATTACTGGATTTGCGTTGCAGCATTCCTACCTTCATTCACATCTCCGACGGCAAACTCCACGAAGTCAATATGCTCGATATTGTTCCTTTCGAACCGGGATCATTTTATGTCATGGATCGTGGTTATCTGGACTTCTCCAAATTGTACAACCTCTCACAGGCTTCAGCCTTCTTCCTGATCCGTGCAAAATCCAATCTCCAATGTCGGAGAATTTACTCGCATCCGGTGGATCGGTCAACCGGTCTGATTTACGATCAGACGATCATGCTCACCGGATTCTATCAGAGCAAAGACTATTCCGAAAAACTGCGACGCGTAAAATATTACGACGCCGAAACCGATCTTACTTTTGTCTTCCTGACCAACAATTTCAATCTGCCGGCCCTGACAGTTGCACAACTTTATCGCTCACGCTGGCAGGTGGAGCTCTTTTTCAAATGGATCAAACAACACCTGCGCATCAAAAGTTTTTATGGAACATCGGAGAATGCGGTCAAAACACAAATCGGGATTGCCATCTCCGTTTACGTTATTGTTGCCATTCTGAAAAAACAACTTCGTCTCCCTTACAGTCTTTACACTATTTTACAGATTCTAAGCGTCTCAGTTTTCGAAAGAATTCCGCTTTATCAACTATTTACAAAAACTAATTACAAAACGGAAAACCCTATGTCGTGTAACCAATTAAATTTATTTGACCAAATATCCGGACAGTAGTGATTTCACATAAATATTTAATTGAGGTTGACAATAGTCTTTTCTTGTATTATGAAGCGCCTGAAAAAATTTTCTCCGGTCTGTTCATGCAGATTGATCACCGGACGAAAATTTAATCTTTGAAAATATGTTCCCCAGTAGCTCAGTCGGTAGAGCGGCTGGCTGTTAACCAGCATGTCCGTGGTTCGAGTCCGCGCTGGGGAGCCAGAACACCATCCTAGGTTATCCTAGGAAATCCAAAAACCCGTTAGAAATAGCGGGTTTTTTGTTGTTTATAGTCCAATGATGTGCTATAAGGTTTCTCAAAATACACTAGTTTTGGGTATACGCCAAGAGGTAAAATATACCCAAAAATTTTGCGTATACCCAAAATATGGAGCTTTATTATGCCAAAACGTATAATTCCATTATCAGATATGAAGGTTCAAAGAACAAAAGCTAAGGATAAATCTTTTGCTTTATTTGATGGCGGTGGTTTATTTCTTCTAGTTACGCCTTCTGGTGGTAAGTTATGGCGATTTAAATACCGATATAATGGTAAACCAAAACTTCTTGCTTTTGGAACATATCCGGAAATAAGCCTTTTAGATGCGCGAAAAAGGCGTGATGATGCGCGAAGATTGCTGGCAAACAACGTTGACCCTGGTGCCGTTCGTAAAGCACAAAAACAGGCTAAAATTGAAGAAGCTGAAACCTTTGAAGTCATAGCTAGGGAATGGCAGGAAAGATTCAAATCAAAATGGCAGGGAGAATACGCAGACAAAATTATGCGTCGGCTGGAACTAAATGTTTTCCCTATGATCGGCTCGCGGCCAATTAAAGATATAAAAGCCCCTGAATTATTGACGGTCTTAAGACGTGTGGAATCAAGAGACGCTTTGGAACTTGCGCATCGCATTAGAAATATTTGCGGTCAAATATTCAGATATGCAGTTGCAACAGGACGCACTGATCGTAATCCGGCTGAAGATTTAAAGGGCGCATTATCACCGGTAAAAACTACTCATAGAGCTGCAATTATAGAACCTAAAGAAGTAGGTAATCTGCTCAGAGCTATTGACAGTTACCAGGGAACATTTGTCGTACAATGCGCTTTAAAGTTTGCGCCTTTGGTATTTGTAAGACCTGGAGAGTTACGTCATGCTGAGTGGTCTGAAATTAATTTTGAAGCCGCTGAATGGAACATTCCGGCTAGCAAAATGAAAATGAAAGAAGCTCATCTTGTGCCATTGTCAAAACAGGCAATAGAAATATTAAAGAAACTTCATACGCTAACAGGTTCAGGACAATATGTGTTTCCATCAGAAAGATCTTCTAAACGTCCCATGAGTGAAAATGCCATTCTTGTGGCATTGCGAATCATGGGTTATCCAAAGGAAGAAATGTCCGGTCATGGATTTAGAGCGATGGCGCGAACAATTCTTGACGAAGAGTTACAGGTCAGACCGGATTTTATTGAACATCAATTAGCACACGCCGTCAGAGACCCGAATGGACGCGCTTACAATAGAACAGCACACCTGAACGAAAGACGAAAAATGATGCAGCAATGGGCGGATTATCTGGACGGACTGAAGACAGGAGCTAAGGTTTTGCCATTTAAACAAACGAAACGATAATAATTTTTATTCAGGCATAAATTTTCTGGAACGGTTAACGTGCTACCAAGAAAACAAGAAGAACGTGGCAAATATTATTGATAGTAAAAATCTTCATATATTTGCCACGCTCTCGCCGAATCCAATTTTATAGTTGCACCTGCTTTCTAATTACTTCATTTTGAGATTTTTTCTCAACTAACATTCTGATGTCCGACATTCTCCAAACTGTTGTTCGCTTACCAAGTTTGATTGGTTGGGGAAATCTTCCTTCTTTGACACCCGCCCACCAACTTGATTTGGAAATGGGAATGATCCCTGGCGTTGTCTTGGTGCCCACAATCTGGTTTAATCGTAAAAAACTATCAATTTGCAAATCATTCATCTTGTATCTATCACCTTCCGGAATTCCGGTTGGTAATTTCATCGCGGATTTTTATTAAAAAAATCCCAGAAAAAAGGTAATTAAGTCGTTAAAAAGAATTCCAAATAAAAAATGTTTGTTAAATTATATTGAGATTTTTTTCAATCCCACTTCTGCCGACTTAAATCTTCTCATCCTCCTTTCTCTGGTTTTGTTCATTTTTTTCTTTTTTTCGTTTTTCTATTTTCTTTACTTGCTGATAATAATCGCGGTGATACTTCTTGTGTTCTTCTGGACAGTTTTCCCTGAGCTCCCGCTGATACTGCACTGATTGACATGTGCCATTACAGAATAGTCTGTCTTTGCCGGTTGTCTTAACAATGAATTTACGGCACTCAGTATTTCCGCAGAACCTGAGATTGTCCAGCGGCAACCCCTGCAGCAGATCCAGCAGCGCCGGTATCGCATCAACGCTGTCACGCATGAATTCCACTTTATCGCTGTTGCGAATGAACCGCACTGTCATTGCTGTATCCGGAATTTCAATTTTTATAAAAGCGTCCATGTTTTTCAGCGGCTCACTTTCCAATCCTTCATACCCAAGTGGGACAGTAATTGGTCCTTTTATTGACTTGGTATACTGAAGCTCCTTTTTAAAATTGTTCCAGAAACTCTCGGTGAGCAGTTTATGAAAATAAAGAATCATCTTGGCAAAATCTTTATTTGTTTCCGGACACCAGTTCTTATCATCTGGGTTAATAGTGCCTTGCCAAAGATTATCCAGCAGAATCTTTTTAATCCTTTCCATCTCATCCCTGTTTCTGACAAGAGAATCATAAGAAAATGATTTTTCCAGAAATTCCGATGTTAATATGGACAGACGTTCCAGTTTATTCCGGATTATCTTCTGTCTCATCTTCTCTTTGCTTTTTCCTTCGTTTTTTAATTTGGCAATCATATCTTTATATAAAGTTAAAAAAAATTAGATAAAATCTTTAAAATACAACTAATTAGCATTGACATTCATTTGATAATATATAAACTATCATCGACTTCTTGCAAAATTAAAATACCAACACTGCAATGATATGTCAAGAATTTTTAAAAAATATTTTAGGAGGTAAAAGAGTCAAAGAATGAAAAAGACATTAAAAGACCAATCAGATGAAATGCAGCGAAACATTTTATCGACAAAAACAGACGCGCAAATCCTATCCACCGAGTACGACTCACCGGAATTCATAGTTCCAAATCTGCTGCCGGTAGGATTGACGCTTCTTTGCGGGAAACCAAAATCCGGAAAGTCACTGCTGGGCATGGATTTGGCCTGTTCAATAGCAAACGGCAGCAGATTTTTAGGTCTGTTTGATTTGATTCAGCACGAAGTGCTTTATTTAGCGATGGAAGATACGGAACCAAGAATCCAGATGCGCTTAAACCGACTCACGGAGGATTCCGAAGGAACGGGCAGACTGCATTGTGCCACAGACTGCTGTCGACTTGATCAGGGCTTTTTTGAAAATCTCGAAAACTGGCTCCCACAGAAACCGGCAGTGAAACTGGTCATCATAGATACATTTAACAGGGTCAGGCGTTTGAAACGAAGAGGAACAACGCCTTATGAAAAAGATTATAACGAAATCAGTGGGTTAAAAAAATTTGCCGACGATCATAAAATATCCATCATAGTGGTTCATCACTTAAGGAAAAGCGAAGCCAAAGACGTTACCGACATGATCGCCGGCTCCATAGGTATAACCGCCGCCGCAGACGCCATCTTAATTCTACAAAAAGAACGGGGTTCAAACGAGGCATCTTTCTTTGCCACAGGACGCGATATTCCCGATTTCGAAATTGGACTAACACTTAATCCGGTCAGCCTTAGCTGGGAAATCTCAACTCCTACACAGGAACTGACGGAAGAGCGGGAAGAAGTCCTAGCCGTTCTCGAAAAAGCAGATGGTTCCATGAGATTAAATGAAATTGCGGCAACCGTAAATAAGAAAAAAAATAATGTGCACAAACTCCTTGCCGGTCTGATTGTCGCAGGCAAAGTCGAAAAAACCGGTTACGGGATCTACGCATTGAGGGAAGAACCTATCAAGAATGATGAAATTGAGCAAAATGGTGGTGAATCAGGTGAATCTGATGAAATAGATGCATAATATCAAAAGGATATAAGATTCACCGAGTAATATTGTATGAGTGAAAGTAATTTTTTTGGTGAATCTTATATCGGCATCAACAATTTTTAATTACATTTTAATTCTTAAACTTACTTACCAATACTTACCCATCACTTATTAAACTGCTGCTCTATGCGGCACACTGGGATTTTTTTGTAAAAATCTCGATCAAAAATCTATTTTTTAAGGAGAAAAAAGTCAATGGAAGAAGCTATTGTAAAAAACACTGGCAACAATTTAACGCGGGAAGAGAACAAACCGGAGACGATCGATATTTCGTCAATATGCGATTCTACCAATCTGGATGATGTCGTTAAATTTGTCGAGAGGCACACGCTCATCGACAACACCGGCATTTTTGCCGACATTAACAATTTTTTAAACATACCCGCTCCGCAGAATGAAACGGAAAAGAAAAACCTCACCGAATTTGGAATATCGCTTTTAAAAGAATTTAACACCAAGCTTAATGTAGCTGAAAATGGCGTAGAAGCCGTTTTTACAAAATACAGTATCGCCCGAGGACAGATACTCATAAAGTTAAAGGAACTCGTCAAAAAAGCGGGACAGTCTTGGCAATTATGGTCGACAATCAATATCCCTTTCGTGTCAGAGAGGACGCGTATCGATAATATGCGGCTCGCTTACCGGCAGGATTGCTACGGTTATTATTTTCTTGGAAGTGAAAGATTGCTGATGCTTATCAGAGCGACTGAAGGTTACAAAGGCGATGATAAAATCGGACAATTCATGGCAAAGTATGGGATAAAATTCAATTCCAGATCGCGGGAACAGCTGAAGCAATTCAAACACGCCGTTGACACTGGCCTTAACATGGAAAAGCTGGGAAAAGTCGGGGTCCAAGCTAATCCGCAAATAGTCAAAAGTCTGACCCGTTATATACCGGAGATGGACAAGAATTTGCTGACGAAGGCAATAATTATTAAAGAATCCGGCGGCGACGCGAATAAATACCTCGAAAATTTAACCGTCAACAAGGGAAAGGAAAAGTCTCCTTTCGAAATAGTAAAAGCAACCGCTGACTTTAATGGGTCAGGCAAAAAGCTCATCCAGATCATCAATTACATGATGAACAATGAGAATGCTGTGGAAACACTTGACGAAAAAATCGTTAAGGATCTTGAAACAAAACTATCCGAACTCAAGAAGTTCGCCAACATTCAATAAGGAGGCAAAGAAAAATGATTCTATATTTATCATCACTTGACTCGGCGATTTTGGACAGATGGTATGCGATTATAAAACAAATAGTCAGCGCCCTTCTTTCCTTTGCGCTGCTAAACAGTGACACCGGAGAAATGATCAAACGAAAGGGAACCAAACTGAGAGGCATCTGCCTGGACTGCGGAGCCTGGACAGACCAGAAAAGTCCCAACCCCACTGACATTGATGCTTACATTGATTACCTTCTGGTTGCCGGCAAACATTATGACTTTTATTTCAACCTCGATCAGGATTTTAATGAAAATTATTTTTCCAGTCTGAACCTGAAACACCTGTTAAAACTGGAAGGAGCGGGATTGGCTCCGGTTCCGGTAATCCATTCTTTATATGATGGAGAAATCGAATTTTACATTGACAGAGGATACAAGATGCTTGCGCTGGGTTCTTCATATGCGACAAGACCGGATGCACTGAAGTTTGTTTTTGATAAATTCTCAAAATATCCCGATACGAAGATTCACATCTTCGGAACGGCAAGTTATGAAAACCTAATCCACGTGCCCGTGTATTCCGTCGACAGTTCTTCCTGGGGAACTTCCGGTAAATTCGGGGAGCTTAATTACTGGAATCCGGAGAGCGATAAAGTCGATAAGACGGAAAGGATTTATATCGGCGGATACTACCATCCCAATGATGATCCCAAGGAGCACTTCCTTAATTACCGTTACAAGACTCAATTGGAAGAATATCTGGACAGGACGTTTCATTTTACATATGAGGATTTGCTCGGTGACAATGGTTACTATAATCTCCAGGTAGCCAATATTCATTATTACGTTGAATTGGAGCAGAGGATAACCGCCGAACATCGTAAAAAAGGGTTTATTACCTGACAATTTTAAAAGTCGCGGATTCCCGCGATTTTTCCAGAAACGGACTCGTCCTATAACAAGGGGCGGGTCCTTTTTTTATGTCCTAAATTCAAGATTGTTTCTGTCTCCGATCTTCCTTGAAACCAAGAACATATATTAAATTCATTCAAGGAGGACATGATCATGGAATCAAGCAAAAATGTTCAAATCAATCTATCGATCCCCGAGCACTACCGCAACCTGCTCAGGAGAATGGCTGCGGAACGGGTAATGAACGATCCCAGCGAAGTGGCCACCGGCGCGTCCATTGCCACGGAACTGCTTTTAGAAGCGCTGAAGGAAATTATGGGAAAAGGAGGAAACGCAAAATGATTAAGCTCGCATCTGATAAAAGTTTTAACCGCGGCATTTGTCCGATGATGAATATCAAGGACAAAAAGATGACATATCCATTTAAGCTACAGTACAATAATTTTCATCTGGAGGGTGGACCTACTATGGGTCCTAAACAAATGATGATAGTGGATATAATAGGCACAAAACTAATTCATACAATTCACAGAAATCAGGATTTCTCCGGCAGAATACCGAAAAACACTGAAAAGTACGTTAAAGAAATATCAGGGCAATACATATCAACCAAGCTCATTAAATTTGTAATGGCAAATCGTTCCAAGGATGGAATAATTCCGGCATCATTCAGTGAAGATGGAAGATTGTATGACATTGATAAAGCTCATGGAAGAATAAAGAAACCATTAAGAATCATTTTGAATGATGGGGAATTAAGAAGAGAATTACCTTTCTTACGGAAGTATTCATCAAAACAAATCATGGAGATGATCATCCAGACATCCAAATGTGAACTGTGGATGAATTATCCCATCAGTTATTATACGGGAAAAAGATACGAGTTATTCCCTTTTAATAATTTTGCATTCAATTCACGTCTGTTTACATTGACAGGTATACGTAACAGTAAAACATCCAAAGAGGGTAAAAAGTTTTCCAAGGTCAGGGTTTTGGAAAGGGAATATGCCATCTGCTTTGACACAATACTTGGATATGCTTTGATGCAAAATATGTTTTCCTCTTACATCGATTTTTTGCCTGGGAAATTTTATGAGATGTCAGATTATGCACAGCTTTATTACCGGATTTTTATCCTGAGTTATTTCCCTATTAAAGGTTCTGGCAAGATTCCCAAGAATCCGGTTTCTCTTGATGAGATTCGTCAAAGGCTTGTGCTGAAAACCAAGGATACCTCAACGGTCAGAAAGATCATTAAGAAAAAAATGGAAGAACTGAAATCAAAAAGGTTCATCAAAGATTATTCTGAAGAGAAGATTGATGGAAAATACTTCTACCGCTATGTAAGAAATTCCTGGAAAGAGATAAATGGGGAAGAAACTCCATCGGAAACTGATTTGGAAGATATCGGGTTCTGATTTAATGAATATCGGGAACTCATTATGTATTTTAACGGATATATCGGATTCCCATTTGAAAAATCAACGTTACTTATTTAATATTCTTAGTGAATTTTGCTTTTAAATTAATGTAATTTAAATATGGTTGAGAAAATGTCCAGGATAAACCTGGCCATTTCTCACCCATAGAAAATAGAAAAAACTATCAATCTATGAGTTAATCTCAACAATAAATCCAAAGCAAGAAGGATCTATTCAAGACAAAGAATAAAAGTTTTTCTGAAGATCAAACAAACAAATTCAATGGACAAATACTTCCGGAGATAACCAAAGAGTAACGCATTGAAGTTTTAGAAATATTCAAAATAGAAAATCAGATATTTCTTCTTGATGAAACAACACATATTCAAATGAAAAAATCTCTTACGAACAATAATATATTCAACAGGAATAAAGTCTGATTATTTTCAAAGGAAAACTAAAACAAATTCCAAGACAGTAACTAATATTAAGGCCACAGGTGAATTCCGGAAGTAACAGCTATTTCAAAGGGAAGAAAGAATAAAATTACGCGCAGCCGCTGATACTGAAAACGATTTGCGTTGTTAGCGGTTAGGCTTGATGGAATAATATCATCCAAAACCTTCCTGAGTATTCTGGAGAAAAAGATCTTTATTGATGAATATATTGTATTAGCAATCAATGCCTAGAAACGAATAATCATCTTCACTTATTTTTCAGATCATAAACATTTCTCATACAGTTTGTTTCCTTCCGGAAATCCAGGAAACTTTCTTTGAACATCAGAACAAATATATGAATAAGAAATTATTTAAATCATATTCAGATAAGGAGGAATAAAATGAGCAAAACAATTTCACTTAATGAAAACCAGAAAATTGCCGCAGAACATGAGGACAAACACATTTTAGTTTTAGCTGGAGCTGGGACAGGCAAGACATCGACAATAATTGCGCGTGTAGAATATTTAATCCGAAAGGGTGTTAATCCCCAGCGAATACTTCTTTTAACATTTACCCGTCGCGCAGCAAAAGAAATGACTGACAGGTTATACTTGAGTATTGGAGATGCCGCGCAAAAGGTAATGACAGGAACCTTCCATCACTTCTGCTTGCTGACCATGCGCAAGATGCCGGACAAATTCGGGATAAAGGATTTTACAGTAATAGACAGGGACGATCAAATATCCCTCATGAATCTTGCAAGAGCCAAACATATAACAAAAGGAGTAAAATTCCCTATAGCGTCTCAACTGGTCAACATTTATTCATACGCCCGTAACACAAATATAGAATTTTCTGAATACTTAAACAAATACACAGAGTATGACTCTGAAAATTCAGATAAAATATTAAATATTTTTATGGACTATCATCAAAGAAAACAAACGTACCGTTATCTTGATTTTGATGACATAATTTATCAGTTTGGTGAAATATTGCATAAATCCCCTTCAATTAACGAACAATTAAGATCCCAATATGACCACATCCTTGTTGATGAAATGCAGGACACGAATCCCCTTCAATGGCGTATTCTGGACGGACTTAAAGATCCTGCTAAACTCTTCTGTGTGGGTGATGACGCTCAAAGCATCTACGCATTCCGAGGCGCTGATTTCAGAAATGTGCATTCTTTTAAAGAACGGGTTCCTGATTCCGTGGTTCTTAAACTGGAAGACAATTACCGCTCGACACAGGAAATTCTGGATTTGTCCAACTGGCTGTTAAAGGAATCACCGCTGAATTATAATAAGAACCTTAAAGCACAGAGAGGCACCGGAATAAAACCCGTCATAAAGTGCTTTCAAAGCGACCTTATGGAAGCAAAATGGATTGCTGATGATCTTATAAAACGTCATGAAGAAGGAAGTTCCTGGAGTGATCATATGCTTCTTACAAGGACTGCCCACAGTTCAAGAAGTGTGGAAGCTATGCTGATTGAAAAAAAGATTCCCTATATATTTATAGGTGGAGCAAGTTTTCTTCAAGCCGCCCATGTCAAGGATCTCCTTTGTCTGGTTAGAGCAGCGGGGAATCAACAAGATGAAATAGCCTGGATGCGGTATCTGGTGCTTTGGCCGAAAATCGGGGATGTCATTGCGTCGCGTCTTATCGCATCCATGAAACAAACCGGCTCTCTTGCAAAAGCATTTTCTGAGATAGCGAGTAAAAATGAAAAAAGACATGAAATAATCAATGGTCCTGAAATTATATTAAAACACTGGAATGAACCGGCCAAAGCACTGAAAGCAGGAGCAGAGTTTTTTGAACCGCTCTTGTCAACAAGATATGACCAGTGGAATGTGCGAAAAAAAGATTTTGACCTTCTGGTAAAACTTGCGGAACGGTATACAAGTCTAATGAGGTTCATTGAAGTATATACTTTGGACCCGATAACATCAACAGCCGCAACCAGATCGGAAAATCAGGATGTTGTTACCCTGATTACAGTTCATAGCGCCAAGGGAATCGAATCTCCGGTTTGTTATATTATTCGTGCTGAACCGGGAATATATCCTCATATACGCAGCATAGGTAAGGAAGACGAGGAGGAGGAAGAACGACGTACCTTGTATGTTGCGATAACCAGAGCGAAAAATGAATTAATTCTCACGAGATCAGAAAATCAATACAGTTATTCATATTTTAATGCAGATGTTAAAAAACCTTATTTTTTATCAGATGTGCCCAGTGATATTTTAGAAGAAGATTATTCGTATGATTATACTTTCGATAATAATATATATGATCCTAATAAAGTAATTGATCTAGCCGCTGAGTTTGAAAGCACTTTGCAATAATCATTGTAAGGGTAATACCATCTAAAACCTTCATAAGTCTTCCATAGCAAGAGATATCTTCAGCGTTATATAAGGAGATGGAGCGAAAATATCCGGTTGATCTTCTTAAATTGACGATGTTTAAATATTTATATAAATAAGTCCTTCATTATAATCCAAATATTCACAGTCTCTGTTCTGAAGAAAAGAAAATTTATTATTAAACCAATAATTATCGGAATAGAAAGACGTAGATTTTTTAGCAAAGCTGTGGTGAACAATGCTTGCGGGGTAATAAATAAATCTTTTTCATTTAATTTGATGCGTATCTCTCTTAATGTTTTAGATAGCTCTATTATTATAATAGAAAGTAAAATAAAATTAACTATTATAAAGATGATTTTCTTTGCTAAATCCTTAGAAATTACAATATTATTATTCTTTATTATTTCTAACGTTCTTTCATCTACAAGATATTTTGGAAACAAATTTTCATAAGAAGACGGGTCTGTCGGTTTTATAAATGCTGTATTTGTAACGTTATAAACTTTCCCATTTTCACCTATATTGATAGGAAGGTCTTTTAGTTGCTTGGGTTGACTTTCATTTTTTAAAATTTCTGAATCAACTTTATAAGAAAGAGGATGATTTGTAAATGTTGCTATAATGGTTGCTTCCGATAAGATATTGTTATCTAAAATACTGGGACTATTATGACATAAAATAATCATTTTATTTAAAAATGATCTATATCTCTTTTGAATATAAGAAAGCAAATCGGAATCACTTTTATCAAATACTGTGTAGATAATTAAATCCGATTTTTCAAAGTTATTAATTATTTTGTTTCGTGTCTGTTGAAAGGCACTACCGTCTTTTATGGTTGGTATGATAACAAATTGAGTATTTTTATACAAAGGTCCAATACTTTGTTCAAAATATTTAATTCCATCATCATATGTACAGAATAATATTTTTATATCATTTGAATAGTTGTTTAGCTTATAAGATGTTTTTTCATTTATTACAGTTGCTGCCTGACGTATTATTTCTTTAACTAAATTGTCATCCTTATTTAAAGAACCATATTCCTTCAAAAAGTCATGACTTTTGTTGAAAGCTTCATTAGCATTATGTTGTATATGAAATAAAGGCGTCATTTTTTGATAGCTCAGTAATTCTTTTATATTATATCCCATTCTCTTTGCAACTTTAGCTTTTAGGATAATTATTCTTTTAAGTGATTGACGAAATTGTCTTTCAGCCGACTTTGAATTTTTTATATAATTTAAAAGACCTGTTCTGACATCTTTCAAATCCTTCACTGAAAATGATGATCTTTTGTCTATCTCTGAAAAGTGAGAAAATAATAAGATATCATGACCGGCAGCAAACGCTTTTATTGCAATATTTGTATAATTGTCTTTTTGATCTTGACAATATTTTTTTATTGCTCCCATACTTGTTAAATCGTCAGTAATAATTATCTGATTATTAAAACCTAACGATCTTAAATGATCGTTAATAAAATCCGGAGAAAAAGTTGCCATATTGTTATTCATATGCTGCAATAAAATATGCGATGTCATAATGCCATCAATAGAATTTTTAAAATATACAAAAGGTTTTATATCACACTTCAATTGATCGGATGAACCTTCATAAACAGGTATTATAAAATCATGAGGATTTCCTTCAACTGATCCATAACTCGGGAAGTGTTTAGCAAAAACACTTACGCCACCTTCTTTTAAACCTTTTATAAAATGTGACGCTATTGCTACAACTCCATTGGGTGTTGAGGCAAAACATCTATCCTGAAGCGTTGTTCTATTTCCTTGCTTTACATTATAAGAATCCAATACTGGACCAAAAATAATGTTAATACCTATATTTTGCAACTGTAAACCAGTTAGCTTGCCTATCTGTTCCGTATAGAGAGAATTTTGAGATGCGCCAATTGCCAATGCTGAAGGTGGTAAAGTTAATCCATTCTTTATAGATGTATAATTTGAGCTTTCAAAGTCAGTTGCTAATAGTAAGGGGAGTTCTAACTTACTATTTTTGGCTTTTTCTTGCATTGCATTATTAAATTCGATAACAGAATTAAGGAAAGTAATATTATCATATTTACCAGGATTGAAATAGTTATAACCATTAATGATAGCAGATCCGATCCCCATATTGATGAAAATATCGTCTACATATTTACTATCTTTGTAGTTATTATAATCCGAAGGGATACCTACCATCAAAATTTGTCCAATTGCATCTTCAATAGTGCATTCCTCAACATATTTCTCTATAATTTTATTTTCTGATGATGTGAATTCTTGTATTCCTCTTTTGTTACTGTGAAATGTTGCATAAATCAAAAAACAAAAAACTGCTAAAAGCAACATAATAATAACGATGATTCTACGTTTTGATATTCCTTTCGCCTGCATGCTACTTATAAAAGATAAAATCATTGTACGAATATAATTTAGTGAATGAACAAACTTATCTTTCAAAAATACTTTTACACTTGTTTTTTCTTTCGTCATTATAATTCTCTTCGTTTTTTATTAGAATAAACGACTACGAATAAAAAAGCACATTATTGTTATCCGTATTTTAATTAAAGCGATTTATTTATAAATAATACAAATTGTTAAAACAATGCAACTATAAATATAAAAAAATGATCCTTCATCTACTACCAATAACTTTCCATACAATTTCGAAACCAATAAAATTATCACTACAACCAGTTAATCTCATTTCCGGATTCATGGCAAAAATCAGCGGTTCTTGGTTTTTATAACAAATTATTTTTATCACATCTGTTTGTGTCTGGAGCAATCCCGTTTGTTTCTTGGAAGCAGGATATTTTCTGTAAGACCTGTAACATATATATGAATAAAATATTTTTAATATCAGGTTCAAGATCGTTTCCTAAACACATCTCTGTTCGTCTCCGTTTATAAAATATTTTATCCGATCTTCGGACTACACATGAACAAATATATGAATAATAAATTTTTAAAATCAAATTCAGATAAGGAGGTTTAATTTATGAAAAAGAAAATCTTTACGCGACCGGTTTCTATAACGCTGCCGGATGAAATGTTCGATCAGGTCAAAGCTATAACAGACCAGAGAAGCATTGGTCTTTCGGATTACATCAGGGAAGCAATTCAACAGAGACTCAAATCAAAGATAAAGGAGGATGGTTATGAAGCCGAATGATACATATTTAACTGCGGAATTATTTACTGTTGCCGATTTTGAGCTATATATAAAAAGCGGCTGGATTCTATTGGACATAAAAGCGGGTAATGATTCTTATCCGGTCATATATGTGGTGAAAAAGGAAAAAAAGACAGAAATATCAGGAGGGAAAGACAATGAACGATAAACCTGCATTTGGGACTAAAGAATGGGCACCAAGAAATGAGAACTTAATCAAGGGTTGTAGTCATGATTGCAAGTACTGTTATGCAAAAGCAATGACCATTCAGCACAAGAGAAATACCAGGGATGACTGGAAAAACGAAATTGTAAATCAGGCGAAATTGAAAAAAGGTTTCAGAAAATATGATGGAAGAATTATGTTTCCTTCCAGTCATGACATAACGCCGGAACATCTTTATGACTGTATGATATTTCTTTCCCATATACTGAAACCTGGCAATAAGGTACTCGTAGTTTCAAAACCTCATCTGATTTGTATCAAAGCAATATGTGACCGCTTCATCGATTATAAAAATCAGATTCTTTTCCGCTTCACAATCGGCTCGGCTGACTCAACGATATTAAAATTCTGGGAACCCAATGCACCTGATTTTAATGAAAGACTGGAATCATTGAAATATGCATTTAACGCCGGATATCAGACAAGTGTATCATGCGAACCGATGCTGGATGATAAAATTGATCATGTCATTGAGAAAGTCCTGCCCTATATAAGGGAAACTATCTGGATAGGAAAACCGAATAAATTGAATGAAAGACTTTCAATGAATGGTTATAAGAATGACGTTGCTACCATGGATGCTGCCGGAAGGTTGATGAAAATATTTTCAGATGAGTATATTTTGAAGCTTTTTGAGAAATACCGGAATAATCCAAAGATCATGTGGAAAGATAGTATTAAGGATGTTGTTAATAAAGCTACTAATTGTATTTGAGCAATACTATCAGAAACTCTCATAAGTCTTCTATGCAGAGAGATCAGTTCTTCATCATATAAGGAGATGGAAGCGATCGTTCAAACGAGAATGTTCTGAATTATATGGTGAGGCACTGTAATAAAGAATCATCCTTGATTCTAAAAGAAATTGAGCGTAAAGTCTACTGTCAAAATGGTCAAATGAAATATTCCATAGATCAAATCATAATATCTTTTTAAGAAAGTGACTATGAAAATTGAGATTTCAGCAGATAATAGAATAGATTTAATGAATAAATTAGCTGCTGTTGATATTTCAGTTCCGCCACGTTCGAAAGGACGCACTAAGGATCATTGTGAACGATGGTCTATTTGCCGTTTATTATCTACCTACCCAAACTTCAGTTTCCCAATAAAGATCATTCACCGAGATAAGCCAGATTTTCTTTTAAAGACTTTTGATAAAAAAATGGGAATTGAACACTCTGAGGCTATACAACAGGATTATGCTCATGCCTGTGCAATTTCTGAAAATGAGAATAACAATAATGTTGTTGATTTATCTCTTTTTAAATGGGGTCAAAAAAAGAATCCATCTAAAATATATGAAATAGCGAATAGAACAACGTTAACAGGACCTGGTTGGGAAGGCGATAGTGCAGAAATTGAATGGTCACAAGCTTTATATGATATTATACAGAAAAAAACTATTTTACTTCGGAAAAATGATTTTAAAAAATACGAAGAAAACGCGCTGCTTATTTATGATAATCTTTCCCTTCCCAGTATCAATTATACAAAAGCGAAATCATTGGTAAGAAAGATTTTAATAACATATTGGAATTCCGTGATAATTTTCAATAACATTTTTATTCAAACGGACGCTTTGCTTATAGTTATTTCTCAAGAAAAAATAAATACTTTTAAAACTAATAATATCTGGTGAATATTTAAAACATCTCTGCGCCAAAAAGAAAGAAATATATGGTTGACAAACTATTTATCAAAAAACTTGATAAACTTGGAATTGACCTTAATAAATGTTCAAGAGAAGAAGCGATTAGAATTGTAAATGAAAAGATTAAAGAAGAAGAACAAAAGCTTGCGGAGGCAAAGAAAAAATTGATTAAAATTTATCAAGAAGAAATGAAGAAAAGATAGACTAATTGGATTTAGTGCATCACCCACTATTCCTATAAGTGAGCATCTAGAATATTTTACGGATATACTTTATTCAAAATGTATTTTGTTTTTGAGCAGACAACTATTTATTTTTCTTGCAATGTCATTAATAAAAGAGTTAATAAAATTCCAACTATCCCGCAATATGTGGAGGGTAATGAGATTTACCTTTGGTTCTGCATGTTTCACTAAAATAAATTTGTAATGCTAATTGGAGGCTAAAAACTTGTATATCAAGGCCTGACCTTGTCCCTACTTTCTTTTTGTAATGACACAAGTAGGAAAATAAAGGAGGTAAATAGTGGATACTATTGATTGGACAAAAGATCATATTCTTTACATCGCAAATGAAATTCCACCCCATTCCGACGCACCAGAAGAAACAAAGCTACGCTCTAAAATAGAACCATGGCTCACCGCTGTATTTCAAAGTGAACACCTTTCCTTATTGCTTGGCACTGGAATAACAACAAGCATTTGCTTAGAAGCCGGCATTACCCCTCAGGCTATGCAAAGAATCGAATTTGCGACTAAAAAAGATGAAATTAAAAATTATGCAGATAATGAAGCTAAAGACATGTCGCGGGGTAAAGCCAATTTTGAAGATGATCTAAGAACAGCGATTGAATTGTTGAAGGGAATGAAAATTTTAAAAGATTCCAATGCTAGCAAACTAGAGGTTGAAATAAATAAAAAACTAAAAGATTTGATTCTCACACTGATTGGGAATGAATGTTCTGTGTTTGCTGCCGAAAAATGCGAAGAAGCATTAGCTCTGCTGAAAAGATTTATAATTAGCTTTAGTAGTCGTACAGCAACTAGAGACAGGCTTCATATATTCACGACCAACTATGACAGGTTTATTGAATATGCTTTGGATTCTGCCGGTATTTATACATTAGATCGCTTTATAGGGAAATTAAATCCTACCTTAAGAATGCATAAAATGGAATTGGATTATCATTATAATCCACCTGGTATCCGTGGTGAACCACGTTATGTAGAAGGTGTTGTCCGATACACAAAACTACACGGTTCGATAGATTGGCGCTTCAATGATGGCGAAATTTATAAAGCACCTCTACCATTTGGATGTAAAATTAATGAAGATACCATTTCAAATCCATATACAACCAACGTCATTTATCCAAATTCAGCCAAAGGGATAGACACGGCATACTTTCCTTATTCTGAATTATTCAGAGATTTTTCAACGGCAACCTGTCGCCCTAATGCTGTACTTGTCACATATGGTTACGGTTTCGGTGATTCTCATATAAATAACATTATCCTTGACATGATGACTATTCCATCGACGCACTTAGTAATCATTTCCTATGATCTCGCAGACGGGCGTATCAAAGATTTCGCTGAGAAATGTAATCCATCTCAACTTACACTATTATTGGGTAATCATTATGGGAATCTTCGTACACTATCGGAAAATTATCTTCCTAAATCAGCAATAGACCGCATTTCTGATAGACGTCATAAAATAGAAGAAAAACGATCCGGTTTTGGCCATAAAGATTTTGAGGTTAAAGATGAATAGGGAATTTGAGCATATTAGAAATCAGACTATTGGAACAGTTGAATATGTATCACCTCGTGAAATTAAGGTATTGCTTGAAACAAATGCTCCACAAAACACGGCAATTAATACAGGAGTTCCACAACTATTTCCTAAGGTGAATGGTTTTGTTTTAATTCCTAATGAATCAGGCGCTTTGGTCGGAATTATTTCATGGATTGGTATTGAGTATTCTCCTTATCCAAAACGGAAGGGTTATAAAGATTTTGATTTGATTGATTTACCATTCCCATTACGGAAACTATCTGTCAGCCCTTTAGGCATTTTGAAAGAAAATAATGATAATTTTGAAATTGAACGTGGCATTTATAGTTACCCATCAGTTGGTGACATTGTTGTTGTTCCTAATCAAAAACAGTTACGAGCAATCGTTCAAAACAAAGACAATAACGCAAAAGTAAAAATCGGTGTTTCGCCAATGGCAGCAAATGCATCTGTCTTTATTAACCCCGACAGAGTCTTTGGTAGGCATATTGCTATTTTGGGGAATACTGGAAGTGGGAAATCGTGTTCCGTTGCTGGTTTAATTCGCTGGTCGATAGAAGGAGCCAGAAAAGAACTTCCAGCAAACAAAAAACTTAATTCGCGTTTTATCATTCTTGATCCGAATGGCGAATATTCAAAATCTTTTGATGCTTTGGGTAATGTCAGACAATTTAAAGTTAAGATACAAAATCCTGCTGAGCAAGAAGATCAGTCTGAACAATTGAAAGTTCCAAGTTGGATGTGGAATAGTTATGAATGGAGTTCAATAGTTCAAGC
>Ga0153915_10001852_pt1 | contig 19426 bp, 16 predicted proteins | sample Opewatmetagenome_2_FD_107003 | JGI IMG/M metagenome (GOLD analysis project Ga0153915, IMG submission 107003) | Freshwater wetland microbial communities from Ohio, USA - Open water 3 Core 3 Depth 3 metaG | ecosystem: Environmental > Aquatic > Freshwater > Wetlands | place: USA: Ohio, Lake Erie...
TATCTCATCAACAACCTTTGCCGTTTCCACCGCCATCTTCACATTGTGCACCCTGACGATATGCGCTCCGTTAAGAATGCCTGCTGAAACGGTCGCCATTGTCCCGATATCCCTCTCGTCCGGATCTTTGCCGAGGATGCGGCCGATGAATGCCTTTCTTGATGTCCCTAAAAGTATCGGCATATCAAGCAAGGCAAACTGATCAAGCTCCCTTATTATCTTCAGATTATGATCAAGACTCTTCCCGAACCCTATGCCCGGATCAATTATGATCATCTCCCTTTTTATCCCGGCTGCGAGCGCACTGTCTATTGCCCCCTTAAGAAAATCGAGTATTTCAGGGATAAGGTTATGATAGAAAGGTTTTTTCTGCATGTTGCCGGGCGTCCCCTGCATATGCATGAGGATAACCGGAACCCCTGCTACAGCCGCAACAGAGGCCATATCATTGTCAAACCTGAGGGCGCTGATATCGTTTATTATGGAGGCCCCGGCCTTTAGGGCAGCCTCGGCCACACCGGCCTTGCAGGTGTCGATGCTTATGGGTCTGTCGATCTCTTTGCTTAATCCCTCGATAACAGGGATAACCCGTTCAAGCTCTTCCTCTTCAGGAACACATGTCGAATAAGGTCTCGTGGATTCGCCGCCGACATCAATAAGATCAGCCCCATCACTCGCCAGGACGATCCCCCGTTCAATGGCCTTATCCTTATGGAAATACCTGCCTCCATCAGAAAAAGAATCAGGGGTCACATTGAGAACGCCCATAATACGGGTCTTTTTCCCAAGGTTTAAGGAATAACCGGGCCATGAAAGGTTATACTCCTTTCTTTCAACCCCTTTCAAACTGCTTCAACCTCCGGGAGCTTCCTCGGTTCATAGGTCCCATTCATTATTTCATCAATAAGGGGACCATCTAGCGTCTCTCTTTCCAGCAGGGCTTTTGCCATCACATGAAGGGTATCCAGTCTTTCCTTGATAAGGTTACAGGTCTTGTCATAGCAACCTGTCACGATCTCTCTCACTTCCTGATCAATCTTCTGGGCCGTCAATTCACTGTAATCCCTGTGCTGGGATATCTCCCTTCCCAAGAATATCTGCTCCTCTTTTTTCCCAAAGGTAAGGGGGCCAAGCTTATCACTCATGCCGTAATCACATACCATCTTTCTGGCAAGGTCGGAGGCCCTTTCAATATCATTGCCTGCCCCGGTTGTTTTCATTTCGAGCACGATCTCTTCGGCAGCTCTTCCTCCCATCAAGATAGATATATTATTCAGAAGATAGTCTTTAGGATAAGTATGTTTTTCGTCTATGGGCAACTGTTGCGTAAGACCGAGAGCCCTTCCCCTTGGGATGATGGTCACCTTGTGAATGGGGTCGGTTCCTGGAAGCAGCCTGGCGATCAGGGTGTGGCCCGATTCATGATAGGCGGTTGTACGTTTTTCATTATCGGTTATGATCATGCTCCTCCGCTCAGCCCCCATCAATACCTTGTCTTTTGCGTCCTCGAAGTCGATCATCTCGACCTTGTCTTTTCCCCTCCTGGCGCCCATAAGCGCTGCCTCATTTACCATGTTTTCAAGATCAGCGCCTGTGAACCCGGGGGTTCCCCTGGCAAGGATTTTGATGTCAACATCATCGGACAGGATTGTTTTTTTTGCATGAACCTTCAATATGCCTTCCCTGCCCCTTATATCAGGGACAGGCACAACTACCTGCCTGTCGAATCGTCCTGGCCTCAAAAGAGCCGGGTCAAGGACGTCAGGCCTGTTTGTGGCTGATATGAGTATAACGCCCTCATTGGATTCAAAACCGTCCATCTCAACAAGGAGTTGATTAAGGGTTTGCTCCCTCTCGTCATGTCCTCCGCCCAGCCCCGCCCCGCGGTGTCGGCCTACTGCGTCTATTTCGTCGATAAATATTATGCAGGGTGCGTGTTTTTTCCCCTGGACAAAGAGATCCCTGACCCTTGAGGCGCCCACGCCCACGAACATTTCAACAAAGTCGGAACCGCTTATGCTGAAGAAGGGGACGCCGGCCTCTCCGGCTATGGCCCTTGCAAGCAGGGTTTTTCCCGTGCCGGGAGAGCCGACCAGAAGAACGCCTTTTGGTATCCTGCCTCCCAGCCTTGTGTATTTTTTGGGGTCGCGCAGGAACTCGATAATCTCATGAAGCTCTTCTTTTGCCTCATCTATCCCTGCAACATCCTCAAAGGTTACCTTCTCCTGGGAGTCGGTCATGAGTCTGGCCCGGCTCTTGCCAAAGGAAAGGGCCTTCCCCCCTCCCGACTGCATCTGGCGCATGAAAAATATCCAGACGCCAATAAAGAGCAGCATGGGCACCCATGTAATAAACACCTGGAACCAGGGCGAGGATTCTTCCTGCTTTGCAGTTATCTTTACCCCCTTGCTCCTCAGATAAGTGATAAGCCCGGGATCATTGGGCGCAAGGGTCTTAAATTGCCCCTGGGTGGAACTCCCGGAAAGATTATTGCCTTGAACTACCACCTGATCCACGCTCCCGGTCTCGATCATATTGAGAAAGTCACTGTAACCGACAGTCGTAGCGGTCCTGTCCGTCTGACTGAATAAGTGGAACAACATGATTACCGCAAGACATATGATAAGCCATAAAGCGAGATTTTTATAAAAAGGATTCAATTGAAAAACCTCCTGTTAAAGTTTGATTGATCCTAGCATTATAATAACGTTTTGTAAAATTACAAATAAAGGCAATTACCATTACTCAGGCATATAACATCCGAGTCAATAAAACCAGGGGAATAATGACATTTTCCTGATCAAAATCGCCTCTTGGCAGGTCGCATGCGGACTATCACTGAGTTGTTCTATAAAACCGGGTCAATGGTTTGATTTAAAACAGTTTTCCATATTGCCTTTAGGATCTTATTAGGATACCATCATTTCGAAAAAATAGGAACTATAATCCCATATTATGCAATTGATAGAGAACGCATAATATTGAAAGGAGCGCCTTAAGTGAATATCGCCGATAATTTAGAGAAAACAAGTTGTTATTTCCCCAATCATATCGCTGTTATCGAAGGCGACAGGACAATCACATATTCTGAATTCAACCAGGAGGCATCTCGGGTTGCTTCAGGATTGATTGCTTCAGGAGGATTGCGGCCCGGGGATCATGTGGCCATCTGCGCCCCCAACTCTTATGCCTGGCTGGCATTCTACTTTGGGGTGCTTAAGGCCGGAGCGGTCGTTATAACCTTTTCAAATCATGTTAAAACAGAAGAATTCAACAAGATCATTTCAGACTGTGAACCAAGGATCATTTTCACAACGGACGACAGGATAAAAGATCTGGGAGACCGTGGAAGCCGCCCTTATCTGAACCTTGTTATATGTGAAAATGGTGATATCTCCTACAATCGTCTTATAGAGAAAGGCGTGTTTGAGTTTCATGCGATTGATCGAAACAGAAAGGATATCGCGGCTATAATTTATACCGGGGGGATTACCGGGATAGCCAAGGGGGCTATGTTGTCCAATGAAAACATTCAGGCATCCCTATTTAACGTCGCCTATTATGAACGTTCGACAAAGGATGATATTGTCTTATGTTTTATGCCCTTACATCATATCTTCGGTCAGGTGCATATCATGAATGCTACGATCTTTGCCGGTGGAGGATTGGTTGTTCAATCCGGATTTGATCTGGAAAAGGCATTGGGAGCGACCAATCGTCATCAGGTGACAAAATTTTTCGGCGGACCGACCACCTACTTCCGATTATTGGGTGTAGAGGATATTAGGGGAAAAATGAAGTCAGTTCGCTATTGTCTCTCGCCTGCCTCAAACATGGCCTTGGATATTGTCAAGGAATGGAAATCCCGGACAGGAATGGATATCCAGGAAAGTTACGGCATGACCGAATGCTCTTCTATTGTCGCGTTTAACCATTACTGCAGGCCTGTGGCAGGTTCGGTAGGGACACCTGTAAACATGGTAGAGGTGCAGATCAGGGATTATGACGGAGAGGCGCTTAAATCGGGGAAAGCGGGAGAAATATGCATACGCGGTCCCAACATATTCAAGGGGTACCTGAACAATCCGGAAGAGACTAATGCGGCCTTCTGGGGGGACTGGTTCCGTTCAGGAGATGTCGGCATATTGAATGAAGAGGGCTATCTGTTCATCATGGATAGACTTAAAGATATGATAATAAGCGATGGAGAGCATGTCTATCCGAGGGAAGTGGAGGAAATCCTTTACACCCGTCCTGAGGTGCAGGAATGCGCTGTGATAGGGCTTCCGGATAAAGAGTTCGGGGAGAAGATAACGGCCTTTATAGTCCCTCAAAGGGGACGACAGATAGACCCCCCTTCCTTGCAGGAATATTTAATTAAACGCTTGCCTGGCTTCAAAGTTCCGAGGGAATTTATATCTGTTAATGATCTGCCGAAAACCAATTCAGGCAAACTGCTCAAGAGGGAGCTTAAAAGACAGTATAGCTGAAGGAGTGAGAGGGATTGATTACTTTAATTTCTTTGCTTTTTCCTTCCAATAGGCAGCCTTACCCTGATCGGCAGTTATCCCGAATGATCCTTCTTTGTAAATTTTTACCAAGGCAACGGAGGAAGGGGCAAAACCCTTTTCTGCCGCCATTTCCAATAACTTAACGCATTTATTAGGATCTTGGTTCCCTGCCCACCCATTTAAGCACATATAAGCCAAGTTGTGCATTGCCCCAATATTTTCATTTTCAGCTAACTTATAACATATGGCGTAGGCATTTTCCTGAGCGACTTCAAGGCGCTGTTCAGCCGCTTTTACTATCAACTTGTATCCTTTTTCCAGATCCTTTTTAACTCCCAATCCATTGTAATACATCACGCCTAATAAATATTGAGCCAGTGAATATCCTTGTTCTGCCGATTTAGTGTACCAATAAATTGCCTTTTGGTAATCTACTTCAACCCCATTCCCGTTGTAATAAAGAGAGCCAAGATTGGCTTGCGCAAATTCATTGCCCTGCTCAGCTGACTTTGAATACCATTCCATTGCCTTTTTATAGTCCTGCTTAATGCCCCGGCCTGTTTCACACATTGAGCCGATATTATATTGGGCATTGGAATCACCCTTTAAAGCCGCCGTCTCATACCATTTGATTGCTTCCTTTTCATTTTTTGCAACTCCCAAGCCTTGGGAAAGCATATAGCCGATGTTTGTCTGAGCAAAGGCATCACCACTTTCAGCCAAGGGAAGCAATAAAGAGAATGCCTTCTGATATTCTTTTTTTAAAAATGCTGTTTTGCCCTCTTCAAGCTGATCGGCAAAGGAATAGGATCTCATATTGAACACTATGCCGAGTAAAAGGCAAAAAAACAGCAACTTATTAAATTTCATACGGCTTCTCCCTCCTTCCAAAATATGGGGTATTATAAATTCTTTCCACTACAAGCTCTTAACATCTTTTTAATAACCGATATCTTAGAGAATTCCTCCGGCATCCGAATACTCTATCAAGATCAATCTCCATCTCGGGTGATAATGGATTTTTTTACGAATCCCGCTTGTTGCCGTATTTCCTTTTCAAAACTAAAAAGAGCAGGCTTGCAAAGGGATCAGATATCCCTTTATTAAATCGCAGGGAAGATTGGGCAGTAATATAATGTTTATCAAGCTAATGGCGCATGATAACATGAAAGATAATTTTTATAATAATATAAAATTATATTATAGAGAATCTATAATATTATATGGTAAGATATACCCATATAATTAGGGGATAATTCTATAAAAAGCAAATTATGTCAATTAGATTTTCATTGTAACCTTCTGTCTGTTAAAACGTATATAATAAAAAATGGAAGAATTCAGGACTTTCTATAAAAAACAACAAGATAAACTATTATCCTATTTGATGCGCATTACCGGAGATTATCACCTTTCGATGGATTTAATGCAGGAAAGCTTTACGCGCTATCTTGATAAATATGCTGACAACACAAGGAATGTGTCGCTTTTATATACAATCGCCCGCAACAGTTTTCTGGACCACAAAAGAAGAGCAGGGAGACTTGTTGCCCTAGATCAGGAATACGAGGACCTTTCTGCCAATCAAGCCGATTCTTTTCAAATAAAACAGGAATATATGCGGGTGCTTTCAGCCATGAAGGGTCTTGAAGATGATGAAAGAGAGATCCTGGCGCTGGTATTGTCAGGCGATCTCAATTATAAAGAGATCGCATCCTTAATAAAAACAAGCGAGGCCAATGTAAAGGTTAAAGTGCATAGGGCGCGCATAAAAATAAAAAAGAAATTGCATGCAGGAGAATGATTATGAACTACTATATCAGTATGTTTATTGATAATGAACTGGGGCTTGATGAAAAAATTGATTTCTTAAAAAATATCCATGAAGACAAGGATGTATACGAGGAGTCCATAGAACTCCTGGAACAGGAGAAAGTGCTCGGATCTGATATATTGACTAACGCCCCGGCTTTTAATTTTAAAGAGAAAAAAAATTGGTTTGCATTCTTGAATTTCAAACCCTTTATGCTGCTTGCATCCGCCGGGGCAATGGCTGTGATTATCGCTTTATTAATATCCCCGTTCCATAAAAATTCTGTTTCCTATATTCCTCACAGGTTCGTTATCTATAAACCGGAAGTCAGCAAGGTTGAGATTTCCGGAAGTTTTATCGATTGGAAGGTGTTGCCCCTTTCAAGAATCGGCTCAAGCGGTTATTGGCAGATAGAGTTGGACATCCCAAAAGGGGAACACCGCTATACATATATAGTCGGAGGAGAGGAGAGAGAGGCTGATCCGACCATATTAACGCGTGAGCAGGATGATTTTGGAGGAGAGAATTCAATCCTTTTTGTGGGGGCATAGAAATGATTAAGGTCTTAATGGCTATATCTGCTGTTCTTATAATTTTATCAGGGTGCGTTAACAATTATTACTATCAAATAAAAGATGATCAGCTCCATATCTATTTTCATGAACCCAAAGCCGGGAAGGTGTTCTTTCTTTCATCGCTTGATCAATTTGAACTCCATGAAACAGTAAAAAATGAAAAAGGTTTATGGGAGATATCAGTCCCGTCGGGGCAGGCATTCGAATATTTTTTTATTGTTGACGGAACTCTTTCAATCCCGACCTGTGATCAAAAGGAGAAGGATGATTTCGGGTCTGAGAACTGCATCTATATACCGGAACAAAATATTTGACGATTTTTTTGTTTATAAAAGGATTCGGGAGGCTATTCCATGAAAAAATTATTATTGACAGTGTTTTTTGTCTTTTTTATCCCTTCACTGTTATTCGCGGATGAAGTGGATAAGGGGCTTCCATCTGACACGCCCTTGCGAATACAGGAAAATGCGAGGCAAGTTATTCAGCTTGGAATTGAAACCAACGCCGTAATTAAAATGACTCGAACAATGCTTGCAAATAAATTTAGTGAACAACAGATCATTGCGGGTCATGAACTTTTGATGAAGGCCAAAAAGCAAAACCTTTCCGAAGAACCTATAATTAATAAACTGTATGAGGGCATCGCAAAAAATGTAGGGGCTGAAAATATCCTTCAAGCCATGTAAAAGGTCAGAGCCCGTTATGAACTGGCAAACACCTATACTCAGAATATGAAAACGGATGAGGGACAGGCAACGATAATGGCCGAGGAAATGGCGGAATGCATGGCCGCGGGCATGGACAAAAACAGTATGAACAAGATAATGGAAATGCTGCAGCAGAAAACACGTAACACAAGTAAGAATGCGGCGTTCGAGTTGAATGAAAAGACTCTTAAGACAGCAAGAACCATGGCGCGTTCAGGAGTCGATTCAAAAGACATCATCGATGTAATGAATAACGCCTTTCAGAGGAATTATAACGCGAGGGAGATGGAAAAACTCGGCAATACCTTTATGACACAGGCTAAAGGAATGTCCTCCGCCTCAGATCTGGCAAAGACTTACTCCACTGCTATAAAAAATGGGGCAACCCCTGATAATATAGGAAGTTTTAGTCAAGTAGCGCCTCCGCCTGATGGCAGTTTTAGACCAACAGCTACTGGAACATCCGGAGCCACTGCTCCTCCAACTTCCGGCGTTCCGACTTTTCCGCCCGCTGGAGCCGCAGTTCTTCCGCCTTCCGGAGCCCCGACTCCTCCGCCCGCCGGAGCTACTCCTTGAACCCCACTTGGAGTAGAAAAAAGTAAAAGAGAGTGTAAACATCAGGCCCTTGCGGGGCCTTATGTTTACTAATGCGCCTCATCCCAATTCTTTCCAAAATTAATGTCCACCTTAAGAGGGACATCCAGTACGTAAACCCCTTCCATTTCCTTTTTGATAAAGGGCATGACTATCCCGATCTCATCCTCCGGGACTTCAAAGAGCAGTTCGTCATGGACCTGGAGAAGCATCCGTGTTTTATATCCTTCCTTCTTTAACCCGGCGTGTATATTTATCATGGCCTTTTTGATCAGGTCAGCTGCGGTTCCCTGTATCGGGGTGTTTATAGCTATGCGCTCAGCCTCTGAGCGAACCCTGGCGTTTTCACTCCGGATCTCCGGCAAATATCTCCTCCGGTTGAAAAGGGTAGTAACATAGCCATTCTCTATGGCCTTGCCTATTATATTTTCCCTGTACCTTGCCACCCCCTTATATCTATTATAGTATGAGGTTATATAGTCCTTGGCTGTTTTCTCATCTATCCCCAGTTCATCACTCAATTTCCGATAACCCATGCCGTATATTATCCCAAAATTGATTGCCTTCGCTATCCTGCGCTTATCCGGCGTTACTTCATGGAGTGGGATTCCAAGTATCTCCGAGGCAGTTCGCGAGTGTATATCTTCTCCTCTTTCAAAGGCATTTATGAGCGCATCATCTCCCGAATAATGGGCGAACAGCCTTAATTCAACCTGGCTGTAATCCGCCGATAAGAGTACATGCCCTTCTTCAGCCACAAAACCTTTTCGAATCTCTTTCCCCTCTTCACCCCTGATCGGAATATTTTGCATATTTGGATTGCTGCTGCTCAGACGCCCGGTAGCCGCCACAGTCTGGTTAAAGGAGGTGTGTATCCTACCGGTTGACGGATTTACAATTTTTACAAGTGCATCCAGATATGTTGATTTTAACTTTGAGAGGGTTCGATACCGCAGAATCAGTCCGGGGATATCAAACCCTGAAGAAGCAAGTTTTTTAAGCACCTTTACATCCGTGGAATAGGATTTGGTCTTTAGTGTCTTTTTCTGGGTTGGAAGCCCAAGTTTTTCAAAGAGTATAAACCCCAATTGCTGTGGAGAATTGATGTTGAATTCCATGCCTGACTGTTGGAATATCATTCCCCGGATATCTCTTATCTTTCCGGCAAAGAGGCGTGACATTTCCTTAAAAAAAGGGGCATCTATCATAATGCCTGCAAGTTCCATATCCATCAAGACCGGCAGGAGTTTCATTTCGATATTGTAAAAAAGGTCCTGATTAAGATCCTCCTTGAGCTTATCATCCAGGATAGACTTTAATCTTAAGGTTATATCCGCGTCTTCACAGGAGTATTCCATTGCCCTTGTTACTTCAACCCCTGAAAAGTCTATCTCTCCCCTTCCCACGACATCATGAAAAGTGATCATCTTGTGATCAAGATAATGACGGGCAAGATATTCCAGGTTATGCTGTCTTAATCCGGGATCGATGATGTATGACGCTATCATCGTATCGAAGGATATGCCCTTAAGTTCCACTCCATGATATTTTAAGACCAGGGCGTCATATTTAATATTCTGTCCGATTTTAATGATATTTTCATCTCCAAGGATCTCTTTCAAAAGTTCAAGACCGCGTGAGGGCCCTATCTGTTTGGGCGCGCCCAGATAAACATGCCCCATGGGGATATAATAGGCTTTATTTTCCTCAATCGAAAAGGATATCCCCACAAGTCCCGCCCTGTGAGGGTCGCTGCTTGTGGTTTCAGTGTCAACAGATACCATGCCTTTTCCTTTGATCTTTTTTATAAGGGAAATGATATCCTCTTCTGTAAGGCAGAGTTGATAATCCTTTTCTATATGGTCTTCTATGTGGCCGCTGCCGATTGAAAATTGTTCCCACAATGTCTTGAATTCAAGCTCTTGAAATATTTTTAAGAGTTCATCATGTTTTGGTTTTCCTGCCTTGAGGTCATCGATATCCTCTGTTATGGGGACATGCCTGTCTATGGTGACAAGTTTTTTACTGAGGACGGCCTCTGCATGATTGCCCTCAAGATTTTCCTTAAGTTTTTTTTGTCTTATTTCCGAGAGATGCTCATAGACATTTTCAATGCTTCCATATTCCTTAATGAGGTTGACTGCCGTCTTTTCCCCCACGCCGGGGACGCCGGGTATATTATCGGAACTGTCACCGGAAAGACCCATCATATCTATTACCTGACATGGCTCCAAACCATACTCTTCTAAAAATGCCCTGTAGTCCGTGACATTGTCCTTCATGGTATCCCACAGGGATATCCTGGATGATATGATCTGTTTGAAGTCCTTATCGCCGGTGACAATCATAATATCAAAATTTTTTTCCTCTCCCATCCTGGCCAGCGTCCCGATAATATCATCCGCCTCATATCCCGATTTTTCGATAAGCTTGACATTTAATCCCTTGATCACCGACCATATATAAGGGAGTTGCATAATCAGATCATCCGGCATGGGCGGCCTTGTGGCCTTGTACTCTTTATAGAGTTCATGCCTGAAGTTAGGACCCTTGGCATCCAGCACAACGGCAAGATGTGTCGGAGTTTTTTCTTCAATGAGTTTAAGGAGCATCTTGGTAAATCCATATATTGCGTTGGTCGGGATGCCCTTTGAATTGGATAAATGGCCTATAGCATGATAAGCCCTGTAGATATAAGAGTTGCCATCTACCAGATAAATAGTCTTGTTCTCTTGGACCATGGCTTTCTGTCTTCCTTTATAAGATATTGACAAATTCAATTCACTTTATCACTGGTTTTAATAATATATAATTTTCCAGCATATCACAACTCAAAGATCTCCTATAAGGATCACAAACTGCTTGACATAAAAAAACCGATTTCTTTATAGTCCCCTTAAAGGCATCTTTTTATCAAAACCGGTTCATCATCAGAACCAGGAATCAATCCGGACGCTAAAGAATAAGAGGCATGAGTGACATCAAGCGTTTCAATTGTTCGGTGCAGCAATTACGACCGTGAACGTATCCATGAAATGGTCAAGAAGGCAGTCGACCTTTTAGGCGGCATGCAATCGTTCATTAAGCGGGGAGAGAAGGTCCTGATTAAACCCAATCTGCTCAAGGCCCGGCCGCCTGAGGCCGCAGTCACTACACATCCGGAGGTGGTGCGCGCTGCTGTTCGTTTAGTTCATCAAGTGGGTGGAATCCCTATAGTCGGAGACAGCCCCGGAATAGGGGAAGAGAGGGATGTCGCAAGGCGTGCAGGCATTCTGACCGTTATTGAGGAAGAGGGTGCATCTCTTGCTGATTTTACTGATTCCGTAAATATGAAAGGCCGGGGAAGGTTCCAGCATTTCGAGATCGCGCGTTGCGCGGCAACGGCAGATGCCATAATCAATCTTCCGAAACTCAAGACTCATGGCATGATGGTTATTACAGGAGCGGTAAAGAACCTGTTCGGCTGCATCCCCGGAAAGAAAAAAGTGCAATGGCATTTCAATACAGGGATTGATCATGACTCCTTTGGCCGAATGCTTGTCGAACTTTCAGCCCTGCTTAAACCGCGTCTGACCATCCTTGATGCGGTTACCGCCATGGAAGGAAACGGCCCGGGCAGCGGAGATCCCCGCTCAATAGGCATTATACTTGCCGGTCAGGATACTGTCGCACTGGATGCTGTTTCCGGAATAATCTTGGGCTTGTCTCCGTTGCAACTCCCGGTGATCCGGGCTGCAAGAGCGGCAGGCATAGGAGAATCAAGAATTGATCATATCAGCGTCCTCGGTGAAGCCATTGATGACATAATGGTTACGGATTTCCGCATACCTCAATTGACAAACACGGAATGGCCTATACCTGAATGGGTGAGGCGTTGTCTCAAGGCTGCCCTGACAACAAGGCCCGTTATCAATCAGGATGTATGCATCCGTTGCGGTGTCTGTCAAAATGATTGTCCCAGGGGCGCTATCGGGGAACGGGACGGGGGCTTGATAATTAATTATAGGAATTGTATCCGCTGTTTCTGCTGTCAGGAATTCTGCCCTAAAGGGGCAATCTCTATAGGAAAGGGATGGATGCTCAGGCTTATTGGTTGAATAGGAAGTTCATCTGTCCTACTCGACCCTTCTTCCCCCATAGCTTACCAAAATACTTGATGCCCATCTACATATGTGAAGACGCGTTCTTCTTTGCCGTCCGTTAAGTCTTTTAGGAGAAGAACGCAGTTATCAGGGACATTATCAAATTCAATATAAAAATCATCAGCTTTTTTCTTCTCAAGGCTTATCCATTTTTTGTCAAAATAGAGCAATTCATATTCATGGTTTTTTTCAATTTCATTAAAATTGTTTCTTGGGAGGATTCTTATCTTTTGAAGGTATCTTTTTGAATCCTGGCTTACGTCAATTCCAATCCAATTATTATAATCAGCAATCATCAGATTAGTTCGAATGTTTTGAGCGTTTATATTTTTCAATTCAGTATAATCCGATGGAAGAGAAGATATGAACTTACCACAATATAATGAACTGCTTAAATCATTATTTTTTAAAAAGAAATTTAACTCTGCAAGATTTATTTCCTTGTCCTCTACCGGTATAAATCTGAAGTAATTAAAACCGATATTATCATTGATCTCAATCTCTACAAAATAAAGAGGTGCATCCTTGAAAGTAAAAAGAGTGACTGCATCTGAAAAATCAGGCTGGTTTGCCCCCTGAATTTTCGCACCTATAACATCCTCTGCAAAATCCTTCATGTCTTTGCTTACAGGATATTTTCGCACTAATTTTATTTTTCTGGAAGCTGATTTATCTGGATTTAATTGTTCGTCAGTCCCATTAGCTTTAAACATTTTAGGATTATCCAGGATCTGAAGCTCAGCGGATTTAAAAAATAATGGAATAACAATGCTGTCCTCTATATAAGCAACATCATGAAGAACAATAAAATTATCTTGAAGCTTCCCGGAATCAATTACTTCTATGTCAGTTCTGTCTCCGAATGAACCAAATCCCACGTACTTATAGTTTTTATCCGGATTTTCAACTTTAATTTTAAGATCCTTCATTTCAAAAGGGTATTCATATGTAACATCGATATAATTAGGATTGGTGCTTATTGAGGGCAATCCGGGTGTGATTCTTTCATAATGATTCCGATATACATTCCTGAAAAACTTCAAACCCTTAAATAAATACTCTGGCAATCCATTGTCCATGAAAGAGCCTCCGTCAAAGGCCATTATCTTTCCGGTTCCATCATTAACCAAAGTTGTCCAGGAATGTTCCCCTGAGCCTTTTATCTTATGAGAATTAAAATCAATAGCGAGAGGTAAACCAAGGCTTCTACATATAGCAGTTAACAATATGTATCTGTTTATACAATCTCCATAGGGATAATTGTATGTTGCCTCAATCGATAGCATTGGCCCATTAAAATCCGGAGCCATTTTATATCTTTGTGCTAAAGCATCATTCACTGTTCTACAAACCTCTATCGGATCAGTAATATTCTGCTTGATAAGTGAATTTATTAAGCTCTTATGTTGATCAAATAAGTACTTTCTCCAATGGGACTTTGGCTCTTGCTTAATTCGATATGGCAAGATAAAATCACAAAATTGTTCAAATTTAAGATGTTTCGCCCATGGTAATTCCCATGCCTTAAAGGCATACTCAACATTTTCAATCAACAAATCAGCCGTTATCTCAGTTGAGTCATTTATATAACTTCGAGGATTAGAATTAATATATTTTTCAACCAAACTGGTGATTGATTCATTGTTTTTAATTTCTTCTGAGTGTTGCTCCGCGTCAGGATTTATCACCTCTTTATTTTTTATGGTTTCCTGTTCTGAGGTGATTGAATCCTCGTTCGCGTTTTCTTCCGAATGTTGGGCGGTCTCAGGACTATCCCATCTTTTATTTTTCGTAGTTTCCTGTTTTGAATGGAGCCGGAAAGCTAATGGCCTTTGATTGATATATGCTGTTTTATAAGTTTCTTCAAATTTTTTGGATACCTCAAGACTAATCCCGGATTTGTTCTCAATATTTTCCAAAAGGAACATCATGGCTCTTCGTTTTAATGAATTTTTAGGATAAAACTCAGCGGCTTTTTTCAACTCAGGGTTTATCAAATACAGATTATCAAGAACAGTCTGGGCAAGGCTTTCATGGCTGATAGAAAGAATAAACCCGGCAATAAGCAAGATGCTTAACTTTTTCATCAATTTTGATAATCCTATAGATGAGTTGAATACAATTTGATCATTGTGTGTCATTGTGATTTTACCTCCATCAAATCCATTAAGCGGCCGGTTTCGTCATAACGCAGACTCCGTTCCGGCTCGCCTTTTCGTTTTATTCCTATGACCTGTCCTTGTTCATCATAATGATATTCCTCAAGGATCTCGCCTTGACCATTTTCAATCCGTTCCAGACCTGTCATATTCAAGCCCTCGCCATGAAATATGACAATGAACTTCTTGCCACCCACACGTTGTTCAAGTCGATGACGGAGTGGATTAAAAACTGTCACAATCTCTTCGGCGCTTGAAACCTTTCGTCGCTGGATCACGAAACCTTTATGTTCGAGAGTATATTGGTACGTGCTTTCACCATCTGAGAGAAGATGGATGGGTGCGCCCCAACGGGAATCGCCTCTTTCATGCCCTGGATTCTCTGCCCATGTGAACAAATGTGTCGGTTTGTCAGGCTCGGTTATAGACGTAAGCAAACCATCATGATATGCAAAGGTCACTGTGCCACCTGTTGAACGATCCCAGGACATAAGCAACCCAGCATCGCTCCAATGAAAAATGTCAGCCGCATGTGAACCAAAGCGAATCGAGACCGGATGTGCTCCTGCATCATAGCTGGCTTCAAAAAGTGGCTTGGAAGAAGATTCAGAAGAACGATTAATCATCCGGATTTTCGCGCCCAACGTTGTGAAATTTAATTTACCTAATGCAGGATGTTCAACGACAGCAAGCAGTCCGCTATGGTAACGCCAACTTCGGCTATCAAGTGCGCGAATCTCATAATCACCGGAGGCTGCCTTTCGAATAAGCCAATTTTTGTTGCCTACAGTAGTTAACGCCCGCTTGATAAGTTTGCTGACAAATTTAACAGTCGCGCCTGAAAGAGGCTGCCAAACCATCGTGCCCCTATCTCCAGGTGCGAGTGAACTCTGTAGCCCTGTTATTCGCCATATGCTACGTGGATGGCCATAGGCGTCTATCTCAATATCGTGTACCAATTCGCAAGCTATCCCAATCTGTTGCAATTCAGCGCTCTCACCTATTGTGTAGCGAAGCATTGGCAGGCCATTCAACTGAATACCCCCCATATTTGCTCCTATCTCAGTAAAATAACTTTCAAATTGAGATTCGGTCTTTGTTTTATTTACTGATGCTGGCTCAGAAGCAAACAACCAATCATTAGCTGTACATATTATCTGAATTTCAAATATCAGAATAATTGGACTTAGGTAAAGGAACCATTTCTTCAAAAACCATATTTTTATTGTGGTTTTTTTTATCATCAAATACCATTCATTACAGGAGCTGTATCAGGCCAGACTGATCGAATATCGAAGCCACTATCAGGCGATATGGTTATACGCGCATTGGCCTTTTGTGCCCACTCCATCCAAACCGTATTCAGCCCTCTCTCATCGATTTTCGGCAAAACAACAACTAACTTATTGTCAAATTTAGATTTATTCTTTAATGTCGGAGGCATGGATGACGGGTGCAATATCCAAAAGGCTTTTATATCCAAAGATGCATATTCCATAAGCCGCTCGGAATAACAACCACTTAAGATTACATTGATGTCTGATAATCCTTTATTTATAATTATTTTTTCAGTAGATTTTGATTCGGCAGGATGAAGATAGATTATAATATTACCCGTTTTTACAGCCCAACGCCGCAATTCTTTTCCTGGTGTTGGACCGAATACAGCCGTATCAGCCCAGAGATGCCAAACAGGGAGAGACTTTTTGTTAGCAGCTCCGGCAATTAGCTCAACACTTCCACCATGATAATGGTGTATCTTCCATCCATAACGCTGCATCGACATCTTGCCGCCAACAAATAGGACCCCTGCGCTTAGAATCGAAAAACCCACATTTAACGCCGCTGCTTTGAGCCAACGGATACCTGCTCCTGGTCTAGTGAAACTCTTCCAAATCACCAACCCTATCGCAATGGAAGGGATGATCCATAACCCTGGCTCAATCCAAAGCGTGGTAAATATGTTGGCCACGGCCCAGGTGGACAAAGAAGCTCCAGCCGCCCCCGCCAATGCATCGCCGCTGCGTGCACTACGCCATGCCATTGCCAAAATCGAAAACAGTCCAAGCGATACAAAAATAAAAAAGATCAGTCCATATTCCACAGCCACATGCAGGTAGCTGTTCACCATAGTAGTATAAATTTCGGACCGGTCAACATCCTGAAACCAATTCATATAAGCACGGCCTGACTCACCGGCACCCCAACCGACCCAGGGAGATGATGCAATCATTTCCATCCCACCACGCCATAATCCCAGTCGATTTGTAACAGCGCCGTCTGCTGTCAGATGGCCAGGGTCTATACGGCTGAAAAGGCCGGTGCCAATAACACAAGCACAAAAAATAAAGGCGCGTAACGCCCATAAACGCCATGACAGTGCAAGGGCTCTCCAACAGGATGAGGCAATAAAAAAAACCACCCCCGCAATCACTGCCAACAACGCTCCCCGTGAAAAAGTCTTGGCAATCAAGAAATAGAGCGCCGTTTCAAGTAGTAATGCAATTCCAAGGGCATACCATTTATGCTTATTTCCGTGAACAACCCATAGGAAACAAAGCAGTGTCACAAGAAACGCCCCGGCGTAATTCGGCGTCGCCCAACCTAGATTCCAGCGTGGAATTCCATTAAAGAAAAAATCGCTTTCAAGAATCATTAAACACCCAATTCAAACAAGCTTTGCTTCATCGCTGAAGCAATCTTTCTTTATATCAGCATGCTACTCAGGTTGATAGGCGATTAAAACTCTTTCGCCTTCAGCCTTCAGTCGAAACATCTGATCAATTACTATTTCAGATGGATTTTTGTAACACGCTTAATTGTTTCACCACTAATATGATCCTTGATCCTTATCTTGAAAACATAGTCCCCCCGTTCGTCCTCCTTCGAGAAACTTATCTTCAATTCGTCATGTGAGATCGCCCAGTCTTGGGCATGCTCATCGGGGATAATGCCTTCACCGGCAAGAAGCTCTTTGCTGGAATCCATCTCGTCAGGTTTACCGTCCGGCTTTACTACACTCAATTGATAAGACACCTTGGCCCATTTTTTTTCATCACGGGCAGGGGCACTATATGTAATAAACAGGCTAACGATTTCATCATTTCCTATTTTAAATTCAGCCATATTTACACTCGGGTCCAGTTTTCTAACTTCCTCAATATTAAGCTCTCTATCACCCTTAAACCACATGGCGTTTGCCTCAAACGCACTTGCGGGACACGCACAAGCAAGTACGACTAAAAGCAAAATCCAAGTCAAAAGTGTCTTAATAATCTTCAAACAGGCATTAATGGCTGGAAAAGAATTAATAGCTGACATATCAACTCCTGCATTTTAATATGAAGGTTAATGACCACATCTGCTTCAGACGGGGTCATTCCGTTTATTGAGTACAGTGCTTCCCCGTGGTTTAAAACCATTGATTTGATCACTTTTATCTCTCTTGTTTAATTAAATCCTTCCGACATCAAAAAACTACGGTTTTTGAGTCAATAGAAGCCTTAAAATTTTTTACTTCTATCGTCTAACTATTTTTTTAGCGCCTTAGCAACATCTCTCTTCCAATAATGCCATGAGCCCTCGGAGCTCTTTTCATAAATTTGTTGCAAATAAACAGAATCACGTGGCGTTGGTGGAGGTCCACCGGAAAGTATCAAAAACGTGAATTCAGCGTATACTTTTAAAGAAGACGTTGTTACGAATACTATCGGCGGAGCACTATACTCTACTTTCAAGTGTTCGCGAAAGCGTCTCCATAAAGTCCATCCATCATCATAATCCGACGGCATCACTCTAAGAATTATGACTTCGTTAGCAAACAGGATGTCTTTTGTCTCGCCGGATTCGAACTGGTATCGCGAACCTGTTCTTTCCGGTCCAATTAGCCTTATTTCAATAAATTCGCTATCCTGATATTTCATCCACCAAGGTTTTTTCGGATTATCAACCACCTCCATACGCCATTGGACCGGCATAACAGCAAAAATTTTTTCCATCAATAAATTCGTTTTATCATGAAGGCTGACAGCAAGTGCATTTTCTGAAAGCAACATAAGAAATATTGCTATGCATATATTGAATGTTTTAATCATTCGCCAATACTCCAAAACCAAGAGATTAAGTTATAGATTGCCCCCACTAATGTATTGACTTTATTAAGGCACCAATTATCCAAAGAGAACCGACCGCTTTCTGTAGGGTAAGTTATGCCAAGACTAGTAAATGAATCTTTAAGATCTGTGTGGCAGTCATTGACGTATGGGATCCACACACCGTCATTCATGCTTGAATTATTTCTTACGCTACTTATAAATTGAGCTTCAGTCAGCCCATTTAAGTTGGGCACCTCATGTTTAGTGTATTTCCCAGTATAAAGATCAGCATTAGTAAAATATGGCGGGACTCCGTTATAAATGCCAGCGTTGCCACTACTCCCAGAGCGGCCTGCACCAGTCTGAGTAACCGTACTCCATGTAAAGATATGAACCGCTCCAGGAACACCAAAGGCGTTGGATTCAACAGTATACACTGTTAATCCGCTGGGATCAGTATAACCAATCGGATTATTAAATGCGTATCTATAGATATTTACGTCACCTGCATTAAATTTTATTGGATCAGGTTGAAGAAATCGTCCTAACTTGGGTGAATAGACCCGATTTCGAAAATCATATAATGAAATCTCTTGAAGCCACTCACGTCCTGTAAACATCCAGCGATTACCTAATGCACTGTTTTCGAGTATTTTTCCTTCAGCATCTTTAATAGTGACTTCTCCATTGACAGTGTAAGCATAGCGTTTGTTGATTTTCACATTAAATGAGCATTCATTTTCTGATTATTTTGAGCTGATTGAAGGATTTTCAGATTTAGTTAACCGGGATTATTTACTGATATCATAATCCCGGTTTGGCAAGATTAAA
>Ga0153915_10001853_pt1 | contig 19414 bp, 20 predicted proteins | sample Opewatmetagenome_2_FD_107003 | JGI IMG/M metagenome (GOLD analysis project Ga0153915, IMG submission 107003) | Freshwater wetland microbial communities from Ohio, USA - Open water 3 Core 3 Depth 3 metaG | ecosystem: Environmental > Aquatic > Freshwater > Wetlands | place: USA: Ohio, Lake Erie...
CGAGCAGCGGCAGCACGGCCACCGCAAGCACGATGATGCCGAGGCCTCCGAACCAATGCAGGGCGCTGCGCCACAGGTTGATGGACGGCGGCAGTGAGTCGAGACCCGTCAGCACGGTCGACCCGGTGGTCGTGAGGCCCGACATCGCTTCGAAGAACGCGTCCGTGAACGAGAGCCCCGGGATCGACATGAGCAACGGAATCGTTGCGGACGCGGACATCAGCACCCAGCTGAGCGTCGCGAGCAGGAACCCGTCGCGCGGCTTCAGCTCGCGCGAGTGCCGCCGCGTCGCGAGCGAGATCAGGAGGCCCGCGCCCGAGCTGGCGGCGGCCGCGATGACGAATGTGAGCGTTTCCCCATCGCGCATGACCAGCGAGGTGACGAAGGGCAGCGCATAGGTGGCGCCGAAGATCGCCAGCAACGAGCCCAGAACATGTGCGACGCCCAGCATGGAGTCTCGGAGGTGACGCTGCTCGGTGGACGTGGGTTAGCGGGTGGCTGCGCCGAGGAACAGGCGCTCGACGGCTTCGACGTGTCGCCGATCCGCGAGGAACAGGATGACGTGGTCGTCCGCCTCGATGGTCGTGTCGTGGTGGGCCATGATCACCTCGTCGCCACGCACGATGGCGCCGATGGAGGCGCCCTCGGGCAACTTGATCTCTTCCACGCGCCGGCCGACCACACGCGAGCTGCGCTCGCTGCCGTGAACGATGGCTTCGAGTGCTTCGGCCGCGCCTCGCCGCAACGAGTGAACGCGCACCACGTCGCCCCGCCGGACGTGCGCGAGCAGCGAGCCGATGGTGATGGTCTGCGGCGAGATCGCGATGTCGATGCTGCCGCTCTCCATCAGCTCCGCGTAGGAGGGCTTGTTGATGAGCGCCATCACCTTGTGTGCACCCAGCCGCTTCGCGAGCATGGCGGAGAGAATGTTCGCTTCCTCGGAGTTCGTGAGCGCCGCGAACACGTCGGCGCTGTCGATGTTCTCCTCGATCAGCAGCTCTTCGTCGGCCGCGTCGCCGTTCAGCACGATGGTGTTCTCGAGCAGCTCCGACACCTTGCGTGCACGCTTCGCGTCACGCTCGATGAGCTTCACCTGGTTCTCTTTTTCGAGCGCCTTCGCGAGCCGGAAGCCGATGTTGCCGCCGCCGGCGATGACCACACGCCGCACCGGGCCGTCTTCCTTGCGTATCTCGCTCATCACGCGCCGCAGATCGTTGCGCGCGGCGAGGAAGAACACCTCGTCGCCTTCCTCGATGACCGTGTCGCCTTCCGGGCGAATGCTGCGGCCGGCGCGATAGATGGCGACCACGCGCGCATCCGACCGCGGCAGGTGGTCGCGCAGCTCGCGCAGGCAGCGGCCGACGAGCAGGCCGTCCTTCTTCGCGCGCATGCCCACGAGGCGCACTTTGCCGTCGGCGAAATCAAGCACCTGCAGGGCACCCGGATGGCGGATGAGCTTCTCGACGTATTCGGTGACGAGTTGCTCGGGGCTGATGAACACATCGACCGAGAGCGCTTCCTCGCTGAAGAGCTCAGGGCGGCTGGTGTACTCGGCCGAGCGGATGCGCGCGATCTTGGTGGGCGTGCGGTACAGCGTGTACGCGACTTCGCACGCCATCATGTTCACTTCGTCGCTGCTGGTGAGCGCCACGATGATGTCGGCTTCGGCCGCGCCCGCAGCTTCGAGCACGGTGGGGAACGATGCATTGCCGGCGACCGTGCGGATATCGAGGCGGTCCTGCAGATCGCGCAACGCTTCCTCGTTCTGATCGACGACGGTGACCTCGTTCGATTCTTCGCGCGAGAGGTGATAGGCGGCGGTGCGCCCCACCTGGCCTGCGCCCAGGATCACGATCTTCATCGGAGAGGTTCCAGGTTGGCGTACTGAACCATCAGCCACTTCGTGCCCTGCTGCTCGAAGCTTACCTGCACGCGCGCATGCGCACCGCTTCCTTCCACGTTGAGAATGACACCCTCGCCGAACTTGCCGTGCCGGACACGTCCGCCGAGCCGCACGCCCGGAATTGCAGGTTCTTCAGGCGCCCGGAACCGGCTCACCGCCACCGGGCGATGCACCTGCACGCGCGGCCGCACTTCTTCGACCAGCTCCTCGGGCACTTCCTTGATGAATCGCGAGGGCATGCCGTAACTGTCGGTGCCGTGCAGCCGCCGCTGCTCCGCATACGTGAGATAGAGCTGCTTCATGGCGCGTGTCATGCCGACGTAGCAAAGCCGTCGCTCTTCCTCGAGGCCGTCGAGATCGTTGAGCGAGCGCTGGTGAGGAAACAGGCCATCTTCCATGCCCGTGAGAAACACTACCGGAAATTCGAGCCCCTTCGCGCTGTGCAGGCTCATCATCTGCACGCAATCTTCCCACGCTTCCGCCTGGCCTTCGCCGGACTCGAGTACCGCGTGCGCGAGGAACGATTCGAGCGGTGGCAGCTCGCCTTCGACGCCTTCGGGCTCGAAGCCTCGCGCGGCGCTCACGAGCTCGTTCAGGTTCTCCACGCGCGCTTCACCGCGATCCGAGCCCTTCTCGCGCTTGTGATGCTCGATGAGGCCGCTTGCCTGCAGAACGTGATCCACCTGCTCGTGCAGAGCAAGGGTGGCAATGTCGCCCTCGAGTCGCTCGATGAGCTGCATGAAACCGTGCACGGCAATAGCCGCCTTGGGCCCGAGCGCGTCGCTCGCAATGCATGCGCCCGCCGCTTCCCACAACGACGAGCCCGCGCCTTTCGCCTGCTCGCGAATGATGTCGAGACTCTTCGCGCCGATGCCGCGCGTGGGCAGATTCACGACGCGTTCGAACGATGCATCGTCGCGACGGCTCGAGATGAGCCGCAGATACGCAAGCGCATCCTTGATTTCCGCGCGTTCGAAGAACCGCAGACCGCCGTACACGCGATACGGGATACGCGCCGAGATGAATGCTTCCTCGAACACTCGTGATTGCGCGTTCGAGCGATACAGAATGGCGACTTCGCGCCGCGCACCGCCGTGCTGGCTCCAGTCGCGGATGCGCTGAACGACGAAGTCCGCCTCGTCGCGTTCGTTGAATGCGGCGTAGAGACGGATCGGCTCGCCCTTGGCGCCGCTCGTCCACAGATTCTTGCCGAGGCGCCCGGCGTTGTGCGCGATGAGCGCGTTGGCGGCCTCGAGAATCGAGCCCGTGGAGCGATAGTTCTGCTCCAGCCGGTACAGCTTCGCCTGCGGCCAGTCTTTTTGGAACTGGTGCAGATTCTCTACACGCGCACCGCGCCAACGGTAGATGGACTGGTCGTCGTCGCCGACGACGAATGGGCAGCCGCTGCTGCCGGCCACGAGCTTCATCCAGCCATACTGAATGGCGTTCGTGTCCTGAAACTCGTCGACGAGTACGTGACGAAAGCGATGCTGGTAATGCGCGAGCAGCGGCGGGTTGTCGCGCCACAGCTCGAACGCGCGCAGCAGCAGCTCGGCGAAGTCCACCACACCGGAACGCTGGCAGGTGTCTTCATAGTCGGCGTACAGCTTGATCATCTGGCGGCGGGTGGGATCGCCGTTGTCCTTGAGCTGCTTCGGCCGCAGGCCTTCATCCTTGTTCGAGTTGATGAAGTACTGCACTTCGCGCGGCACCCAGCGGGTGTCGTCGAGGTCCTGAGCCTTCAGCATCTTCTTGATGAGGCGGCTCTGGTCTTCGGAATCCAGGATCTGGAAGTTCTGCACCAGGTTTGCTTCGCGCCAGTGCAGGCGCAGGAGCCGGTGCGCAATACCGTGGAACGTCCCGATCCAGAGCGCCGATCCGGGCAGCCCCAGCAGCTGCTCGACGCGGCCGCGCATTTCGCCGGCCGCCTTGTTCGTGAACGTGACGGCCAGGATGCCGTGAGGTGAGGCGCCTTCAGCCTGGATGACCCAAGCGATCCGGTGGGTGAGCACGCGCGTCTTGCCGCTGCCGGCGCCGGCCAGTACCAGCACGGGGCCGAGCGGAGCGGTCACCGCCTCGCGCTGCGCGTCGTTTAGCGGGTTCAGAATCGGGGACAAATCCATGAGTCCGCCAATTCTACCCTGTTAACGGGCCGTGACCGGCGCCAACCCGGCGATTCGAGCGCGATCGGAAGCTATTCCGGCTTTGTGCCGACTTCTTCCTCTGCAAAGCGCAGCAGGGCTATGACCAGGGCCAGCAGTACGGGGCCGAGCAGCGAGCCGATGAAGCCGAAGGCGGCGACGCCGCCAATCACGCCGACGAACACGGCGAGCGTAGAGACTGACGCGCGCTGGCGCGTGAGGTACGGCCGGAGGAAATTGTCCGAAAAGCCGACACCCAGACTCCAGATGCCCAGGAAGATAGCCCAGGCCCACTGCCCGGAGAACGCAAGGTAGAGCACGGCCGGAATCAGCACGAACCCGGTGCCGGCCGCTGGGATGAATGCCGCGATGGCGGCGAACACGCCGAACACCACAGGCGAAGGCAGGCCCGTGATCGCGAAGCCGGTGCCCACAAGCGTGCCCTGGATGACCGCCGTCAGCGCATGACCGAAAACCACCGCGCGGGTGACGTCGCTCAGGTAGGTGCGCAGCCGCGTGCGACGGGCGGGCTCCATTGGAATGAGCTTCTCCATGTGCCGAAGCATCAATTGCCCGTCCCGCAGCAGGAAAAACAGCAGGAACAACATCAGGAAAAACCCGACCAGCGTGCCGACCACGCCAATGGCGACATTTCCGCCCACCGCGGCCGCGTTCTTCAGCATGGATTGCGCACCGCTGACGAGCCAGGTCTCGACTTGTTCCGCTGTGATCGAGACATCCGCGCCGAACCAGCCGAGGACCCGGCCGACGATCGGCATGCTCTGGAGCTTCTCGAGCAACGCGGGATAAGTACCGGCGGGCCGGTTGCGCAGGTAATCGATCAGAAGGCCCACCTGGCGCGCAAACACGACGCCGAACGCCACGACGGGTCCGATGATCAGGAATGGCGTGAGGCCCGTGAGTAGCCCCGCCGAGTACCCCGCGCGGCCCCGCAGCTTGCGGGTGAGCCAGACATGCAGCGGATATAAAAGGAACGCCAGGATCGCCGCCCACCCGAGCGGGGCCCAGAACGGGTTGAGCAGCTGCATCAGCACGTATCCCAGAATCAGGATCGTGCCGATCACGAAGCAGCGGCGGTAGAAGCGGGAATACATGCGTGTGCGGGGCCTTGTTCTTATGAGCCTCGAAGGGCGGGGCGCCCACGACGCGAAGCGTACAACACGGCTGGACGATGCGCCGCGCCCGCGCGGATCCCGACGGCGCCGGTTGTCGACGCGCAGGGCGCAGCGAAACTAAACGATCGTTCAGCGTTTCTCATGGCAGGCTGCGCGGGCCGACCCGATACTGGTATGCCTTTCGGCACGGATACCCTCATGCCCACGCTGTACGATTACCTGGATTCCGGCAACGGCTACAAGATCCGGCTTGTGCTCGCGCTTCTGCAACAGCCCTATCGCTGGACGGAAGTCGACATCATGAGGGGCGCCACGCGCACACCGCAGTTTTTGGCGAAGAACGCCAACGGCCGCATCCCCACACTCGAGCTGGACGACGGCACCTGCCTCGCTGAGTCGAACGCAATCATGTGGTACCTGGCGGAAGGCTCGGCGCTCATTCCGGCGGACCGGCTGGCGCGTGCCCAGATGTTGCAGTGGATGTTCTTCGAGCAGTACAGCCACGAGCCCTATGTGGCGACGCCGCGCTTCATCGTCCGCCATCTGCCGCCGGATTCGCCGCGGCGCGCGGAGCTGCCCGACCGGCTGGCGCGCGGACGTGACGCGCTGGCCGTGATGGAATCCCAACTGAAGAACCGCCGTTACTTCGTCGGCGAGCAATACAGTCTCGCGGACATCGCGCTGTACGCCTACACGCACGTGGCGCCCGAGGCGGGCCTCGATCTGGCGCCTTACCCAAACGTACTCGCATGGCTCGGGCGCGTGGCCGCGCAGCCGCGGCACATTCCGCTTACGTACCGGCCGCCGGGCTGAAGAGAAACGCCGCCAGGAACTCCGGATCGGTCAGGCTCTGTAAGAAGGCGAGAAGATCCGCGCGCTCCGTGGCATTCAGGGTGAACGCACGCAGCCCTTTCTGCTGCGCCGATTCGCGCGACGCTCCGGCACTTCGGCCTGCCGCCTCATAGTGAGCTAGCACCGCGTCGAGCGTCGAGAATCTCCCGTCATGCATATACGGCGCAGTGAGCGCGATGTTCCGCAGCGTCGGCACACGCATTGGAGAATCGCTCGTGCCGTTGTTCTCCAGAGTCGGCTCGCCAGTTGCGCCTTGCACATCGCGCCAGTGACCGGCGAAATTGAAACCCGAATGACAGCCGCCGCAGCCGAGGCGAGAAGAATAAAAGAGTGCCATGCCGTGCTTTGCTGCGGCGGATAGCGCGTCGTGCTGGCCCTCGAAGACGTAGCGATCGAACGGCGAGTGACCGGAGATCAAGGTGCGCTCGAAGGCCGCGATGGCTTTCACGATGCGCTCGAGACTCACTGCGTCGCCCGATTCCGGGAACGCCGCTGCGAATGCCGTGCGATACGCGCGGTCGCCTGACAGCATCGCGGCCACCTGCGCCTCGCGGCCCTTCAGTCCGACTTCCACGGGGTGCTCGTTCAGCAGCGGCTCCAGCATCTGGTCTTCCAGCGACCGTACCGTGGGCTTCTGCCAGCCGTAGCTCACGTTGTAGGCCACATTCACGAGGGCCATCGCGCTGTTGGCGGTCGGCTGCCCGGTGGCGCCCAACGCCATCGCACGTCCATCGGTGAACGCACGTGCCGGGTCGTGGCAGCTCGCGCAGGAGTACATGCCCGTCACAGACAGGCGTGTCTCGAAAAAAAGTCGCCGGCCGAGCGCGACCTTGGCGTCCGACATCGGATTGTCGGCCGGCACGGCCGGAGTCGGAAACCCACGCGGCAGGTTCCAGTGGTAGTCAGCGGCAACCGCGCCTCGCGCCGTACACAACGCGACCAGCAGTCCCGCGATGCGCGCGAAATACGTAATCAGCGCCAGCTTGCCCCCGCGCTGTCCCGCGTCAGTGCGGCGGTCTGGCCGGCAATCTGACTGCGCTCCTGAACCCACTGGGTCAGCTCCTCGATCGTCGCGGGGTCACCCCCCGCGGCACGCTGAGCATCCAGCCACGTTTTCATGGACCCCAGCAACTTGTCGGCCAGGGTCCGGTTGCCGCCGAACAGATCCAGGTACGCCTGCTTGGCGTCGTCGATGCGCTTCAAGCGCAGGTACGCCTCGCCGCGATACTCGATGGCTTCCGGATAGGCAGGCTTCAGTGTCAGCGCACGGTCATATGCGGTGAGCGCGGCGTCGTAGTCACCCAGCTTGCGACGGGTGTAACCGAGATAGTTCCACGCTTCGTACAGCTCCGGTGAGTACTGCACCGCCTGCTCGAACTGTCTTCGTGCTGCGGCGTACTGCTCGCTCGCTTCCTTGGTCGCTTTCTCTTGCTTGCGCGCATCACTGGCCTTCTCGGCCGCGGCTTCGTACTTGTCGGCCTTCTTCACGGCGCGCACGCCTGAGTTGTAAGCGGATCGCGCCAGATCCGCCGGCGTCTGCTCCCGAGGCGCCCGAATCTCGGGCGTGCTCATCTGGCCCGCACCCGCGGGCCATGCCGCCGGGACGCTCATGAGCAGCACAGCGCCGAAAGAAATGCTCTTCAAAGCCTGCTTAAACATTTCCGTCTCCGTAAGTTTCGGGTCGCTGTGAGTTCCCGGCGGGCACGGTCGCGGTTCACCAGCGGTTGCGCAGCTCGCGAAGCTTGATGAAGACGGTGCGCTCATCCGGCCGTTCTTCGAGGTCGGGAAACGCTTCGCGCAGCCGCGCAATCACAGCGGGGCTCTGGAGTCGAAAGAACGTGTTCACGCGCTTCTCTTCGGCCAATGTCGTCACGACCGCCGCAGCGGGATCGGCGCCGCGCGCCTTCGCAAGCAACGCCTGCGCATCTGCATTTCCCGGCTCGCGATCGAGCGTGAATTCCAGGTTGCGCGCGAGATACTCGTGGCCCGGAAAGACGCGAGTCTGGTCCGGCAGTCTTGCAAGCTGCGTGGCGAAGGTGTTGTAGAGTGCTTCCGGCTGACCCCCGCCGGAACAGTTGCCCGCACCGGCGTTGAACAGCGTGTCCCCACAGAACAGCGCGGGCGCATCTCCGTGCCCGAGCAGACAGATGTGCGTCATCGTGTGCCCCGGCGTGTCGAGACATTCGAGCTCGACGGTGCGGCCGACACGAATGACATCGCCCTTGCCGAGCCCGCGGTCTACGCCGCCGATGCGGCTCGCGGCACCCGCATGCGCCAGGACCTTCGCGTGAGTTGCGCCCACCAGCCCTTCATTTCCGCCAATGTGGTCATGATGCTCGTGGGTGTTGAGAATCTGCGTGATGTTCCAGCCGCGCGCGCGCGCCACGTCCTGGCACAGCCGCCATTCGAGGGGGTCGATCGCGAGGGCCTCGCCCGTCTCGGGGCAGGCAATCAGGTAGTGAAAATTCCGATAGGCGTTGGCGGCCCAGATTCGTTCGATCAGCATGAGCGACATTCCACAGATTTTCCCGGGCACCGTACCCCGAAAGGCGCTGCCGCGCCATAATGCTTCGACGCCTGTTCAGGTGAGACGCGGCGTATGACACATACCTTTCTATTTGCACCGGGCATCTGGTCGGGCGCTGGCACGTTCTGGACTGAGGACGGCCACGCCCTACCCGCGGAAGGCCGCACCGAGATCACGCATCGGGCGGACTGCTGGCTGCTCGCCGGCTCGCTGCGTGTGCTGTCGTCGCCGCCCGTCGAGTTCGTGAACCATTACTGCATTGTGCCGCCCGGCCCCGATGCGATCAGCACCAAATGGACGTCGGAGAACTCCGCCATCGGCAAGCTGAAGGGCTCGTTCTCGATCGTCGGCCCGTCCATCGTTTCGCTGTACCACTGCGAAGGCGGCGCGGGCTATTACGGCACCGAGCACCTGATGCAACTCGATCCCGATCGTTACGAAGCCTGCGGCGTGTTACTTCTCGACGAGCGACGACTGTCGTCCTGGCGCGTTGCGCTAACGCGCGGCTGAGTGCAGCAAACGTGAGAATGTTCCTCGGCATCGCATCGATCGCGCTCGCGGCACTGCTCGTGACGCCTGCACGTGCCGACACGCTTCGCTGCGGCAGCGTTCTGGTCCAGCCCGGCGATATGGCCTCGTACGTGCTGGCGAAGTGCGGCGCACCGGAATCGAAATCGGAAATCCGCGAGCCCATCATGGCGCGCCGCGCGAATGGCACCACGTACCGGGTGGGCACGACGACGCGGGAAATCTGGCGCTACGCGCGCCGCGCTGGCCAGTTCCCGGCGGTACTGACGTTCGAAGGCGGCGTGCTGAAGAAACTCGAATTCGAGAAGTAGCCGTTTACGTGATCCGCACGTAGTGGTCGACCAGCAGCGCCGCGAACAGCCACATCAGGTACGTCACCGAGAATTTGAACACGCGCATTGGCAGCTCTTCGCGCGCCGTAATTTTCAGCACGAGCGCGTAGTACAAGAAGCCGGTATTCAGGACCAGCGCGGCGATCAAGTATATGAGCCCGCTCATGCGCGTCAGAAAGGGCAGTAACGTTACGATGAACAGCAGCACGGTGTAGAGCAGCACGTGCAGGCGCGTGTACTCCACGCCGTGCGTGACGGGCAACATCGGGATGCCAGCCTTCGCGTAGTCGTCGCGGCGCGCGATCGCGAGCGCCCAGAAGTGCGGCGGCGTCCACACGAAGATAATCAGAAACAGCAGCAGCGCGTGCGGATCCACCGAATTCGTCACGGCTGTCCAACCGAGAACGGGCGGTGCCGCGCCCGCCGCGCCGCCGATGACGATGTTCTGCGACGTCGCGCGCTTCAACCACACTGTGTAGATGACCGCATAGCCGATGAGCGATGCGAACGTGAGCACCGCGGTGAGCAGGTTCACGAGAAAGGCGAGAATCGCCATCGACGTTACGCCCAGCACGGCGGCGAATAGCAGCGCCTGGCGCTCCTTCATGTGGCCGCTCGGAAACGGGCGGCCGCGCGTACGCGCCATCTGTTCGTCGATGCGGCGATCGAGCACGTGGTTGATGGTGGCGGCGCAAGCCGAGGCGAGCGCGATGCCGAGGTTGCCCCAGATCAGCGCATCGAGCGGCGGCCAGCCGGGGCTTGCGAGCAGCGTGCCGACGATGGCGGTGAACGTGATGAGCGCGACGACCTTGGGTTTGGTCAGCTCGAAATAGTGACGCCACGTGGTCGTCACCGTGGGCGCGGTCAGATTCGTTTCGGTTGCCATATTCACGGGCTGCGCCCGGTACTCAACGGGAAGTCGTGCGGTGCGCGCGTCAGGCGAACGGGGCGGCGGCGGGCGCGAACGAAGGGTCTCATACTTTCGGGCCGTAGTTGCCCGGCATCGTCGGGGCGATCGGCGCGCGGGGCGTCCCTTCCACACCGACGGCTAGCGGCAACGTCACCGTGAACGTGGCGCCCTGACCGGCGCCGTCACTGGCAGCGTGAATGGCGCCGCCGTGCAGCTCGACCACATGACGCGCAATTGCAAGCCCGAGACCGAGGCCGCCGTGCACCCGAGCCACGTCCGTTTGCCTGAACCGATCGAATACGTGCGGCAGGCGCTCCGCCGCGATGCCCTCGCCCGTGTCCGCGACGGACACGCAGGTTTGCGCGCCGATACACGCCAGAGTGATGACGATCCGCCCGCCCGAAGGCGTGAATTTCACGGCGTTCGAAACGAGGTTCTGCATCACCTGCTGCAGGCGGGCGAGATCGCCGAGCACCGTGAAGTCCGGTGGCGCCGCGCTCACGTTCAGCGTTAGCCCCTTTTCCTGAGCCGCCGCACGTTGGCTCTCTACTGCAGCCGCGACTACGGCGGCCAGGTTCACGGGCTGCTTCTCGAGCGCGAGTTTGCCGCTCACGATGCGCGACACGTCGAGCAGGTCCTCGATGAGTCTGGCCTGCGTGCGGGCGCCGCGATCGATCGACTCGAGCGCGCGCGGGCGCTGAGTGTCATCCAGCCGTCCGGTGCGCAGCAGATGAGCCCAGCCAATGATCGCGTTCATTGGCGTGCGCAGTTCGTGCGACACGGTGGCCAAAAACTCGTCCTTCAGTCGCGTGGCCTCTTCGGCCTGCTTGCGCGCCGCCTGCTCGTGTTGAAATGCGGCCTCGCGCTCCAGCGCCTCGCGTTCGATGCGATGTAGACGCAAGAGCACACGCGCAACCGTCGTCAGCTCCAGCGGCTCGACCGGTTCAACCAGACAAATATCCGCACCGCCGGCCGCCGTAGCGTCCTCGTTGCTCGAACTCACGAATGTTGCGAAAGTGCTCAGGACAGGAATGCCGCGCGTGAGCGGGTTCGCCTTGATTTGACGGCAAACGTCGGTGCCGCTCAGGTCAGAGAGCATGACGTCGCAGATAACGAGCTGCGGCATCAACTCGTGCACGAGGCGCAGCGCTTCGACGCCAGTGCGCGCCTCTGCAATCGTATATCCCGCCTGCGTGAGAATGTGGGATCGCGCGGCACCCGCGGGCGTCGTTGCGTCGACGTTGAGAATGGTGATCGCGCTCACGACGGCCGCCTGCGACGTACGCGTGGCTATCGCGCGGCGGCTTGCCGCAACGACTGATACAGCGCGATCGATGCAAGCACGAGCAGGGCGGCTCCGGCGTTGTGGGCGGTAGCGAGCGGCAGTGGAAACCCCTTGAGTACCATGGACGCGCCGATGAAGAGCTGCAGAGCAAGCGCGGCGAGAACCGCGATGGCGGCGATGCGCGCGCGCGGCGGCGTCGGCTGTCGGCGCAACGTGACGATGGCCGCGAGGATCAACGCAAGGCTCGCAATCAATGCTCCGAGCCGATGCGTAAAGTGAATGGCGACGCGCGCCGGATGTTGCAGGACGCCGCCTTCGTAGTTCACGCCGAGGCCGCGCCACAACACGAACGCGTCTTTGTAGTCCGTCTCCGGCCACCAGCTGTTCTGGCACTTGGGGAAGTCGGGGCACGCCACGGCTGCGTAGTTGCTGCTGGTCCAGCCGCCGAGCGCAATCTGCACTGCGAGTGCGATGAGCGCGACGAGTACCACGCGGTGTGGTGTTCCGCCGCGGCTCGGGTATGCCCCGCCGCCCGACAGCCCGGCACCGCCGAAGCGAATGCCACCGCGGGAGGCCGCGCGCAGCGAGAGCCAAAGCGACCAGAGCAACGCGAGCGTCGTGAGACCGAAGAGGAGATGAAGCGTGACGATAAGCGGCTTGAGTTGCCACGTCACGGTGAGCATGCCGAGTGCGCCCTGAATGACGACGGTGACCAGCAGCGCAACCGCATGCGGCAAACTGACCAGCCGCTGGCGCCGTGTCTTGATCGCGAGCGCGGTCAACACGACGATGATGAGCCCGAGCGTGCTCGCCGCGTATCGATGAACCATCTCGCGCCACGCTTTGCCGACGTGCAGCGGTGTGTTCGGGTAAGCCGCCTGCGACGCGGCGTTCTGTTCCGCGCCGAGCGGTGTGAGATGACCGTAGCAGCCCGGCCAGTCCGGGCAACCCAGGCCGGCGGCGGTGAGGCGCACGTACGCGCCGAGAACGACGACGACGAAGCACAGCAGAACCCCGGCCAGCGCGAGGCGCCGTATCCAGTTGGCCACTGTGGTTTGGGTTCCGAAAGAGGTCATGACGCGCGTGCAGTGTCTACCCGATGTGCGAAAGCTTCAGCAGTTTCTTGAGATCCGTCAGCAGCCCTTTCGGATCGTCACGCACGTCATAGCGCATGACGAGATTGCCGAGCGGATCGACGATGAACAGCGACTGCGCGCGATCGGCCTGCGGAAACGCGTTCACGAGATCGCGCGCCTCCGGGCCGGTGGCATCGAGCACGATCAGGCCCGGGTGCTCGCGTTCCAGGAACTCGCGATTGCAGCACTGCTCGCTCGCCAGGAAAACGCGCGCGACGCGCGTCATCTCGTTGTTGAGCGAAAGTCGCGTCTGACGCATGAAATATAGGGCACTGCGACACGCCTCGTTGCACTGGCCATCGCCCACGTAGACGAGTGCCCACTTTTCACTGAGCACGTTGGCGGGCGCGAACGTACCGGCGGAGTTGCGCAGGTCCACGTGGGGCAGCGGAAGGGCCGGTTGCAGCAGTTCGCCGTGATTCGTGCTTGCTGCGGGGCGCCACGTGCTGCCGTAGTACATCCAGAACGAGATCAGCAAAGGAAGAAAGAACAACGCGGCGAGCGCGCCCACCGTGCGCAGGTTCTTTCGGCGCAGCTCGGGTGTCACCAATGGTGGCGCCTGCCCAGCGCGCGAGTTTGGGGGCTCATTCATCGTCGTCACGGTGCATTCCGATTCTTCCGCATTCCCAGGATCAACCACAGCCCGATCGCGAGCGCCGCGAAGGCCCACCACTGAACCGCATACGACCAGTGCCGGATGGCCGGCAGCCCCGGCGGCTCCCACTCGCGCACGTAGCCGTTCGGTGCGCCCGCATCGAGCAAGATGATGCGCGACTCCACGGGCTCGCCGAGTGCCGCGCTGAGTTCCGCGGCGCGCGGGTAGCTCGTGACCTTCGGCCACACCGCCTGCGCATCCGGCGCCGCGCGACCGCTCTCGAGCCCTTGGCTCGGCAGTTCATCGACTCGGCCGACGACTTCGACCTCGTTGTCCGCAGCGAGCGCGATGTCCGGCAGTTTCTCGCGATAGCCGCTGAACGATACCCATCCGCGATCCACCAGAATTACCGGGCGGCCTTCGCGGGCGAGCGGAGTCAGCACCTCGTACCCCGCGCGACCCTCATTCGTGCGGTTGTCGAGCAGAAACTGGTGCGTCCCATCGAACCGGCCGCTCACCGTGATGCGCTGAAATCGCTCGACCTCGGCCAGCCTGCGCGTGCCCAGCGGCACGGCGCGGTCCGTGCCCCGCGAGAACTCTTCTGCCTGTGCTTCGCGCAGCTCGCCCTTCGCCCATTGCCAGCGCCCGAGACTCACGAACGCCATGCAGGCGGCCAGTGCAAGCAGCGTCATCAGCCACGACGGCGAGAACGTGCGCGAGCCGAGCCGGATGCGAATGCTAGCGCTCATGGAGGCGGGATTTGCTCAATCGCAGCCGCTAAACTCAGCGCGATTCCGCCGCACAGCCCGCCCGGAGCCCGCCATGGAACCCATGATCCGCATTCTGGTACTCGTCGTCTTCCTCGGCATTCTGGGGAGCCTCGGATCCGCGCTGTATCAGCTCACGCGCGGCGCCGGCGATTCGAAGAAGATGATCCGCGCGCTCACGATTCGCATCGGCCTGTCGGTGGCGCTGTTCCTGTTGCTGATGCTGGGGTGGTACGCGGGGCTCATCGCGCCCCACGGCCTTCCGACGATCCAGTCATCCTGAAGCGGGCGCACGCCACCGCGTACGCCCGTTGCATTCAGATCCAGTAGACGAAGATGAAGAGCCCGAGCCACACCACGTCGACGAAGTGCCAGTACCAGGCGACCGCTTCGAACGCGAAGTGACGCTGCGGCGTGAAATGACCCCGCATGACGCGCAGCCAGATGATGGTGAGCATGATGGCGCCGATCGTCACGTGCAGGCCGTGGAAGCCCGTCAGCATGAAGAACGTCGAGCCGTAGATGCCGGTGGAGAGCTTGAGGCCGAGCTCCGAATAGGCTTCGTGGTACTCCGTCGCCTGCAGGTACACGAAGAGGAAGCCCAGCAGGAACGTTGCCGCCAGGAACGCCTTGAGCATTCCGCGCTTGCCTTCGCGCAGCGCGTGGTGAGCGATGGTCACTGTCACGCTGCTGGTGAGCAGGATGGCGGTGTTGATGGCCGGCAAGCCGAACGCCGGAATGACGTTGAAGCTCGAATCGGCACGGCCGCCGACGTGGCCCGGTCCGCTGGTGGGCCAGCCGGACTCGAACTGCGGCCACAGGAGCAGATTGCTGAAGTACTTCACGCCCTGCCCGCCCAGCCACGGCACCGAGAACGTGCGCGCGTAGAACAGCGCGCCGAAGAACGCGGCGAAGAACATCACTTCCGAGAAGATGAACCACATCATTCCCATGCGGAACGAGCGGTCCACGTGCAGGTTGTAGATGCCGTGCTGGTTCTCGCCGATGACCGTGCTGAACCAGCCGACGAACATCACGATGAGAAGCGCGGCGCCCGGCAGGAAGACCCAGCCGCCGCCCCAGTCGTTCAGGAACGAGACGGCGCCCATCATCAGCGTGAACAGCGCGATGGAGCCGATGATCGGCCACTTGCTGTCGTGAGGGATGAAGTACTTGTCTGCGTCGGGCGCGTGGGCCGGGGCGTGTGCGTTAGCCATTTGAAGTCCTCGAAGAAGTCTCAGCGCGATGCGACGACCTGGGTCGTCTCATCGTAAAAGGTGTATGAGAGCGTGATGCGATCCACGTCGGCCGGAATCGCAGGGTCCACTACGAAGCGCACCGGAAGCGCCCGCTCCTCGCCCAGCTTGAATTTCTGCGGCGTGAAGCAGAAGCACTCGGTCTTGTGAAAATACGGCGCGACCCGGGTCGGCGCCATGGCCGGCACGGCCTGCGCGAGGGTGTCGCGGCCGGTGAGGTTGCGTGCGATGAAATCCGCGGTGTAGAGCTGCCCCGGATGAATCTTGATGGAGGCCAGCACCGGCCGGAATTCCCAGCTGCCCGAGCTCGGCAGCTGCGCGAGAAATTCCACGGTGATGGTGCGGCCCGGATCCGGCCGCGCGGCGATGACGGATCTCTTCGCCAGCCGCCGCTCGTTGCCGAAGCCCGTGACATCGCACAGCACGTCGTAGAGCGGCACCAGCGCGTAGCCGAACGCGAACGCGCCGAGCGCGAACGCCAGCAGCTTCACGAGCAGTTGCGTATTCGCCCGACGGGTTTCGGGAGTCATCAATGCACGCCACGCGTGATCGCCAGCGCGATGAAGCCGAAGTAGAACGCGGCGGCGACCAACGCCAGCAAGACGGCCGAACGCCGCACGCGGCGGCGGCGGCTGGCCTCGTCGGCGGAGCTCAGGGAAGGGTCTGTGCGCAACGCTGTCCGCTCCGGCCTAGTGCTCCGCGCCGCGCGCGATCACGGCGGCCGACGGCGGCGTTTCCCACGTGTGGTACGGCAGCGGCGTGGGCAGTTCCCACTCGAGGCCGTGCGCGCCTTCCCAGGCGCGGCTCGGCGCCGGGGCGCCGCTTTTCACGCACTTCCAGATGATGTACGGGAACAGCAGCTGCGAGAGACCGAAGCCGAACGCTCCGATGGACGAGACCATGTTCCAGTCCGTGAACTGCGTGGCGTAGTCCGGGATGCGGCGGGGCATGCCGGCGAGGCCAAGGAAGTGCTGCGGGAAGAAAAGCACGTTCACGAAGATGGCTGAAAGCCAGAAGTGCCACTTGGCCAGCGTCATGTCGTACATGCGGCTGGTCCACTTGGGCAGCCAGTAGTACACGGCCGCCATGATGCTGAAGACGGCGCCGGGCACCAGCACATAGTGGAAGTGCGCCACGACGAAGTAGGTGTCGTGGTACTGGTAGTCCGCCGGCACGACTCCGAGCATCAGGCCCGAGAAGCCGCCGATGGTGAACAGGAACAGGAACGAGATCGCGAATAGCATCGGCGGCTCGAACGTCAGTGAGCCCTTCCACATGGTCGCTGTCCAGTTGAACACCTTCACGCCCGTGGGAATGGCGATGAGCATGGTGGACAGCATGAAGAACAACTGGCCGGCGAGCGGCATGCCCACCGTGAACATGTGGTGCGCCCACACGATGAAAGACAAGAACGCGATCGATGCGGTGGCATACACCATCGCCTCATAGCCGAACAGCGGCTTGCGCGAGAAGGTCGGAATGATCTCCGAGACGACGCCGAAGGCTGGCAGGATCAGGATGTACACCTCGGGATGCCCGAAGAACCAGAAGATGTGTTGGAACATCACCGGGTCGCCGCCGCCTGCGGCGGTGAAGAAGGTCGTGCCGAAGAAGTGGTCCGTGAGCAGCATCGTGACCGCGCCCGCGAGCACCGGCATTACGGCGATGAGCAGGTACGCGGTGATGAGCCACGTCCATACGAACAGCGGCATGCGCAGCAGGGTGATGCCCGGCGCACGCATGTTCATGATGGTGACGATGACGTTGATGGCGCCCAGGATCGAGGAGGCGCCCATCAGGTGAATCGCGAAGATGGTCATCGGGAAGGATTCGCTTGCCTGCAGCGAGAGCGGCGGATACAGCGTCCAGCCGCCCGACGGACCGCCGCCCGGCACGAAGAGCGTGGCGCCCAGGATCGTGAACGCGAACGGCAGGATCCAGAACGAGAAGTTGTTGAGGCGCGGCAGCGCCATGTCCGGCGCGCCCACCTGCAGCGGGATCTGCCAGTTGGCGAGCCCTGTCCACGCCGGCATGACCGCGCCGAAGATCATGAACAGCGCGTGCATGGTGGTCATCGAGTTGAAGAACATCGGGTCGACGAACTGCAGGCCCGGTTTGAAGAGCTCGAGCCGGATCACCATGGCCATCAGGCCGCCGATGAAGAACATGGTCCCCGCGAAGATCAGGTACATCGTGCCGATGTCCTTGTGATTCGTCGCGAAGACCCAGCGCCGCCAGCCGTGCGGCTTGTGATCGTCGTGTGCGTCGGAAGCGGCGTGTGAACCGTGAGCCATGATCGTTATCCTCGAATGTCTTCAGCCGGCCGCGGGAGCGGCGGCGGCGGGCTGTTGCGGGGCGGCGGCCTGCTTCTGCGCATCCGCCGTGGACTTCAGCCACGCCTTGAAATCGTCTTTCGTGCGCACGTCGACGACGATGGGCATGAACCCATGGTCACGGCCGCACAGCTCGACGCACTGGCCGCGGTAGAGCCCGGTCTTGTCCGCGTCCACCTTGAACCACAATTCGTTCACGTATCCCGGGATTGCGTCCTTCTTCATTCCGAACGCCGGCACCCACCAGGAGTGAATGACGTCCGCCGCCGTGACCAGCAGACGTACTTTCGTGTCTGCCGGGACGACTAGCGGGTTGTCCACATTCAGAAGGTAGTGATCGATGGTGGTCGGGTCGATGCCCGAGAGCAGGTGACGCGCGGCGTCGCTCTGCCGGTCGAGCCGCGAAAAGAACAGCACGCCGTCCGCGAGGTAGTCGTACTGCCAGCCCCACTGAAAGCCGGTCACCTTGATGGTGATCTCGGTGTTGCGAGTATCTTCGAGCTCGACGAGCGTCCTCGCGGCGGGCACCGCCATCGCAATCAGGATGGCGACCGGCACCGCGGTCCAGACGATTTCCACCTTGGTGCTGTGGACCATGGTGGTATCGGGAACGGCGCCTTTGGATTTGCGGAACACGACGAGCGACCAGATCATCACGCCGAACACCACGGCACCGATCGCCACGCACACCCAGAAGATGAGCATGTGAAGGCCGTAGATTCTGCGGCTGATGTCGGTGACTCCCTGCGTCATGTTGACCAGGTGCCAGCCGGATTCGGCGTGTGCCGTGGGGACGAGCGCCGCGGCTGCGGCGAGAGAGACCATTACTTTTCGGATCATCATTCCTGTGCCTGCCGGGCGCCGCCATGTGCACGACGCGCTGTCGTTCGAACTCAATTTACCCCCGGGGTAACCCAATGCTTGCGCGCTCGCCGGTTCAGGCGAGCGACGGCGACTCGTCGGTGCGCCCGATGAGGCGCGTGAGTCGCTGCGCAAGTCCGCGCCGCTCTTGCTCTGTCAGAAAACTCCCAACCTCGCACCGGCGGCCATGCGACTCGATGGTCAGGCAGCTCGGATGCAGGCGCGAATGAGGGCGGCGCAGTTTAACGCGTGCCCAATGCCGCGGAAACACAACTTCGACGTAATGCGAGCGGTCGCGGGACTCGATGCGCACGTCCGCTTCCGAAACGATGATCGTCTCGCGATGGTGGCGGCGCCGCAGGCTGAGGCGCAACGCCCAGCCGAGCAGCGCCATTTCGAGTCCGGCGAACGGCAGCACGGGCCAGAACCCGCGCGCGGCCAGCAGACCGGCGATGGCGAATGACACGAAGCAAAGGCTGCCGAAGAAAACCGCTGCACCGCGCGCACTCAACGAGCAGTTGGGAGCGATATCGATACGTTGCAAGCTACTGGCCACGCTGGAAAAAGGTGCATCTTTCTCGAGGTGCGCGATGGTACAGCACGCAGGTCCGCCCTCACCACAGGCGCAACGCGTATTTCAGACGCTGGCTGAACTCGGGCGACTCGAACGCGCTGCCGCCGAAAGGCACTACTGCGAGCGCCGGCGCGGCCAAGCGCTGCTGCAGGGTGGCGATGTTTTCGTCGGCGCGTTCGAAGCGCGGTTGCACGTGGTTGCCGATCCAGCCGGCGAGCTCGAGTCCCTGCGAATGAATCGCCTGGACCGTCAGCAGGGCGTGACTCAGACATCCCAGC
>Ga0153915_10001854_pt1 | contig 19412 bp, 18 predicted proteins | sample Opewatmetagenome_2_FD_107003 | JGI IMG/M metagenome (GOLD analysis project Ga0153915, IMG submission 107003) | Freshwater wetland microbial communities from Ohio, USA - Open water 3 Core 3 Depth 3 metaG | ecosystem: Environmental > Aquatic > Freshwater > Wetlands | place: USA: Ohio, Lake Erie...
GCGAGAACGCCAGCATCGTGATGCACCCACTGCCACAGCTGCGCGCGTGCGATTTCCGCCGTGGCCGCGTCTTCCATCAGATTGTTGATCGGCACGCAGCCATTGCCGCCCAGCCATGCGGCCATGTACTGCACGGCGACGCTAATGTTGTTGCGCAATCCGGCCTCCGTGATGGTGCCTTCTGGCACGGTCAGGAGGTCCCTCGCCGTGACGGAGACGTCTTCGCGCAGCCGATCGAGCTGATTGGGCCCGCGCATGTGACGATCGAACACTTCCATTGCAATCGGAACCAACCCGGGATGCGCGACCCAGGTGCCGTCGTGGCCATCCGTCGCTTCGCGCTCCTTGTCCGCGCGCACCTTGGCGAGAGCTTCTTCGTTTGCGGCGGGGTCGTTCTTGATCGGTATCTGTGCGGCCATGCCGCCCATCGCGAACGCTCTGCGCCGGTGGCAGGTCTTGATGACGAGCTGCGAATAGGAGCGCAGGAAGTGACTGGTCATCGTCACCTGCTGCCGGTCGGGCAGCACGAAGTCCGGCCGGTGGCTGAATTTCTTGATGAAGCTGAAAATGTAGTCCCAGCGCCCGCAGTTGAGGCCGACAATGTTTTCCTTGAGCTCGTAGAGGATTTCGTCCATCTCGAAAGCGGCCAGGATCGTTTCGATCAGCACGGTGACCTTGACGGTGCCGCGGGCGAGGCCGAGCTGGCTCTCCGCGAAACGAATCACGTCGGCCCACAACCGCGCTTCGAGGTGACCCTCCAGTTTCGGCAGATAGAAGTACGGGCCCGTGCCCCGCGCCTTGAGCTCGGCAGCGTTGTGAAAGAGATAAAGTCCGAAGTCGACGAACGCGCCCGGCACTTGTGTGCCATCCACGAACCAGTGTTTCTCCGGAAGGTGCCAGCCACGAGGACGCACGAGGAGCACCGCAGTCTGCGCGTTGAGCTTGTACTCCTTGCCCTCAGGTGAAACGTAGCGGATCGTGCGGCGAACCGCGTCGCGCAGATTGATCTGACCCTGGAGGACGTTGTCCCAACTTGGCGTCAGCGAATCCTCGCAATCCGCCATGAACATGCGTGCGCCCGAATTGAGCGCATTGATCACCATTTTTCTTTCAGTCGGCCCGGTGATTTCGACGCGCCGGTCGTTGAGGTCGGCCGGAATGCCGGCGACCTTCCACTCGGAGTCGCGAATCGAACGGGTCTCGGGTAGAAAGTCCGGCAGTGCCCCGGCATCGAGCTCGCGCTGACGGCGCTCACGCAACTCGAGCAGTTCCGGTACACGTGGGCCGAACTGCCGGGCGAGGCTTGCCACGAAGGCCTGCGCGTCAACGGTGAGGATTTCTTCAAAACCGGGCGCAATTGGCCCGGCAATGCGTGTGCCGGCGTGGGATTTGAACTGCAACCTGTAAGCTCCCGGGAAACTGCGTCGTCCGGATCGGACAAAAGCCGCGATGGCAGGCTAGCGAGCCAAGCGGTGGTGGATCAAGTTCACTAAATACGTATGCCAGAACGTGCATGACATATAAGTTGTAACATCTTGTTGTACTGAAGTTTTTATAAATGGCTCTCGTTCTTTTCCACAAGCCATTTGGCGTCCTGAGCCAGTTTCAGGACCGCGCCGGCCGTAAGACGCTCGCCTCTTACCTCGACGCGCCTCGACTGCGCGTCGCAGGACGCCTCGATTTCGACAGCGAGGGCCTGCTTCTGCTGACGGATCATGGGCCGCTCCAGGCGCGCATCACGCAGCCGGTCTCCCATCTGCCAAAGAGTTACTGGGTCCAGGTCGAAGGCGTTCCCAGCGATGACGCGCTCGCACGGCTGCGCAAGGGCGTTCAACTGTCTGACGGACGAACGCGTCCGGCACTGGTCGAGCGTCTTTCGCACCCGCCTGAGGAGTTATGGCCGCGCTCGCCTCCCGTTCGGTTCCGCGCGCGCATTCCAACGAGCTGGATTTCGATGACCATCACCGAGGGTCGCAATCGCCAGATCCGACGCATGACAGCCGCAGTCGGTGCACCCACCTTGCGTCTCGTCCGCACGCGGATTGGGCCGTGGAGCCTTGCAGGTCTTGCGCCTGGCGATTCTCGAGAGCTGAGCACCGCCGAAGCCTGGGCGGCACTCGACAATCTCAGGCGGAGGGCCGGCGCGCGCGGCGTGCGATGAGCATCGCCATTTCGAGTGCCTGCTCGTAGTTGAGTCGCGGATCGACCTGCGAGCGATAGCCCCGCAGGAGGTCCGCTTCCCTCAGTCCGCGCGCGCCGCCGATGCACTCGGTGACATCGTCCCCCGTGAGCTCGAAATGCACGCCGCCGAGATACGAGCCACATTGCGCGTGAATGTCGAAGGCCTGCTCGAGCTCCGAAAGAATGTTCTCGAAACGGCGCGTCTTGAGGCCATTCGCTGTTGATTCCGTGTTGCCGTGCATCGGATCGCAGCACCACAGCACGGTCTGCCCGGTGGCTCGCACCGCCTGGATCATTGGCGGGAGGGCCTTCGCGATCGCGCGCGCCCCGAATCGATGAATGAGCGTCAGCCGACCCGGTTCATTGTTCGGATTGAGCGCGTTCACGAGCTGCTGCAGCCACTCGGCGTCCATGCTCGCACCAACCTTCACCGCGACCGGATTGGCGATGCCGCGGAAGTACTCGACGTGGGCGCCCTCGATCTGTGCCGTGCGCATGCCTATCCAGGGCATGTGCGCCGCGAGGTTGTACCAACGCTGCTGGCGCGGGATGAATCGCGTCTGCGCCTGCTCGTAAAGGAGGTGCAATCCTTCGTGACTCGTGAAGAAGTCGACGCGGCTCGCCTCGTGCACGCGCTGGCCGCTCATCGACTCGAAGAAGTCGAGCGAGTCGGCGATCGACTGCACGATGCGCTGGTAGGCTTCCTTGAGCGGCGCGTGCCGCATGAAGTCGAGATTCCAGTACTCCGGATGATGCAGGTCCGCGAAGCCACCGGCGACCAGTGAACGCACGAAGTTGAACGTGAGGGCCGCCCGTTCGTAACCGCGCAGCAGGCGCTCGGGATCCGGTTCGCGCGCCTCGCGCGTGAACTCGGCGCGATTCACGATATCGCCGCGATAGCTCGGCAGCGTCACGCCGTCGCGCGTCTCGGTGTCGGCCGACCGCGGCTTGGCGTACTGGCCGGCGATGCGGCCGACGCGGATGATGGGTTTTTTGAGCCCATGCAGCAGCACGAGGCTCATCTGCAGCAGGATCTTGAGCTTCTGCGCAATCTGGTTCGACTCACAATCGTCGAAGGTTTCGGCGCAATCCCCGCCCTGCAGGACGAAGCGCTCGCCACGCTGCGCGGACGCGATCTGCTCGCGCAAGGCTTCGATCTCCCACGACACGACAATCGGCGGCAACCGCGCGATTTCGGCGACCACCCGCTCGACGGCGGCGCCATCCGCGTATTGCGGCTGCTGTTGCGCCGTTTTCGTGTGCCAGCTAGCTGGATGCCAGTCGGTTGCGGGCGGATTTCGCGTCATGCGACCGATCCTACACAGAGCCTGAACGCGCTGCAAAAAGACGGGCGGCCTCGGTGGTGGTAACTGCGCGCGCCTCAAGGCAAAATGCGCGCCCTTTGACGGCTGGCCACTGCCGGTAGCGTTCACCGCGGCAGCGATCTCGTGGACGACGAAGTGAAGTCGGGTTCGATCCTTCGTGGTCTTCAGCCCAAAGCCGCCATCTGAAACGGGGACTCTGCATGCATCGCGTTCTAATTCTCGGGGCCGGCAAGATCGGCGCACTCATCTCGGGCTTGCTGGGCGAGTCGGGCGGCTATCGGGTGTGGCTCGCCGACGTCAATGCCAATGCCGCCGCCTCGGTCGTCAAGGCGCACGGGCTCGCGAATGTCAGCGCGGTCGCGCTCGACGCTGCCGACCGCAAGGCTCTCGACCGGCACCTCTCTGATCAGCCGGTTGATGCCGTGGTGTCGAGCCTGCCCTACTACTGCAATGTCGCCGTGGCAGAGGCTGCGCGCGCAGCCGGTGCGCACTACTTCGATTTGACCGAAGACGTGGAAGTGACCCGCGCGGTTCGGCGCATCGCGGACGGCGCAAGGCAGGCGTTCGTGCCCCAGTGTGGCCTCGCGCCCGGATTCATTTCCATTGCCGGTGCCGAGCTCATCACGCATTTCGATGAGCTTCGTTCGGTGAAACTGCGAGTCGGCGCATTGCCCCAGCATCCGAACAACGTCCTCAAGTACTCCCTCACCTGGTCAACGGAGGGCCTGATCAACGAGTACGGCAATGCCTGCGAATCGATCGTTCACGGCGCGAAAGTTGACGCCGCGCCGCTCGAAGGCCTCGAGGAGATCGAAATCGACGGAACGCTTTACGAAGCGTTCAACACGTCGGGCGGGCTGGGATCCATCGGCGAGACCTTCGGCGCCCGCTGCGAGACGATGAACTACAAGACCATCCGTTATCCTGGCCACTGCGCGCAGATGCGGCTTTTGATGAACGACCTCAAGCTCAATCACGACCGGGCGACGCTGAAGCGGATTCTGGAGAACGCCGTACCGCAAACGCTGCAGGACGTCGTAATCGTATACGCGGCAGTCAGCGGCCTGCAGGATGGCGAGCTGCGTGAAGAGAACTACGTGAACAAGGTCTACCCGCAGCTTATCGCGGGTCGCCTGTGGTCGGCGATTCAGGTGACGACGGCGGCGGGAATCACGGCCGTCGTCGATCTCGTCCTCGAACGCAAGGGTCGCTACCAGGGCTTCGTGGCACAGGAGCAATTCCGGTTGCCCGAGATCCTCGACAATCGGTTTGGCCGGTATTACGCCCCCGGCGGCACGAAAGATATTTCCTCGCGCGTGGTCGTGTCCGGTCAGGCGGGACATCAGCGCAAGCAGCGAGTTGGCTAGGAGCAGAGCGATGCGAGAGGCACTGGCGGCACTTGAGCTCGAAGCGGTCAATTCCGGTAGCTGGTCAGGCGGCACCGGCTGGTCGCACGATGAGCGCGGGCAGGTCATCGAGTCGGTCAATCCGAGCACGAACGAGGTCATCGCGCGCGTACACGGTGCCACGCATGCCGACTATGAAACCATTGCGAACTCAGCGTCCCAGACGTTCGACGTCTGGCGCCGCGTGCCGGCGCCAAAGCGCGGTGAATTGATACGCCTCGTCGGCGAGGAGCTTCGGGGTGTCAAGGATGCGCTCGGCACGCTCGTTGCGCTCGAAAACGGAAAGATCAAGGCCGAAGGCGACGGCGAAGTGCAGGAGATGATCGACATCGCCGATTTCGCCGTCGGGCAGTCGCGCATGCTGTATGGCAATTCGATGCATTCGGAGCGGGCTTCGCATCGCATGTATGAGCAGTGGCATCCGCTCGGCGTCGTTGGCGTTATCTCCGCATTCAATTTCCCCGTGGCCGTTTGGGCGTGGAACGCGTTCCTTGCGGCGGTCTGCGGTGACGTTACCATCTGGAAACCTTCGCCGAAGACGCCGCTCTGCGCTATCGCCGTGCAGAAAATCTGCAATCGCGTGCTGTCGCGTACGGGCAATCCGCCGATCTTTCAGATGTTCATCGACGCCGGCACGGAGCTCGCCGAACGCATGGTTGGCGACCGGCGCATCGCACTGGTGTCGTTCACTGGATCGACTGCGGTTGGCCGCAAGGTGGGCGAGAAGCTCGCCCAACGCCTTGGCAAGAGCCTGCTTGAATTGGGCGGCAACAACGCGATCATTGTCGATGAGAGCGCGAACCTCAGCCTCGCGGTTCCGTCGATCGTTTTTGGCGCGGTGGGAACGGCCGGCCAGCGCTGCACCTCGACTCGCAGGGTCCTTGTGCACACCTCGCGTCGCGAGGAGCTCGAACGGCGGCTCGTCGCGGCTTACCGCCAGGTCCGCATCGGTGATCCGCTCGCCGCCGGAACCCTGATGGGACCGCTCATCGACCAGAATGCGGTGAATCGGTACCAGGCGGCCATTGCCGCGGCCCAGGCGGCCGGTGGCGAGGTGATCTACGGCGGAAAGCCGCTCACGGGGGCCGGCAATTTCGTCGAGCCGACAATCATTCGCGCGCGCAATGAGTGGCCGATCGTGCAGAGCGAGACCTTCGCGCCGATTCTCTACATCATTCCAGTGAGCTCGCTCGAGGAGGCGATTGCCCTGCAAAACGACGCGGCCCACGGCCTGTCGTCCGCCATATTCACAGACCGGCTGCAGAGCGCGGAACAGTTCCTGTCGGCCGTCGGCAGCGACTGTGGCATCGCCAACGTCAACATCGGTACGTCTGGCGCCGAGATCGGCGGCGCGTTCGGAGGCGAAAAGGAAACGGGAGGCGGACGCGAGTCGGGCTCGGATTCCTGGAAGGCGTACATGCGGCGCCAGACGAACACGATCAATTGGAGCCAGGATCTGCCGCTCGCGCAGGGAATCCGCTTCGACGTGAGCTGAGGGCCCAAGCACTGCCTGCGCCGTCATTCAGCTCGAACGGCGGCCCGGCAGCTCGATGTCGACTTGCGCGCCACCGAGCGGTGACTGCGTCACGGCAAGCTGGCCGTCGTACTGCGCAACGATGTCCCGGGCCATGCTGAGGCCGAGTCCCTGGCCAGCCGTTGTTTCGTCCGCGCGCACCCCGCGCTCGAGAATGCGCGTGCGCGCCGCTTCGGGCACGCCTGGCCCATCATCTTCGATGCGCACGCGGAGCCGGGTCGGCGCATCGCTCGCAACATGCCCTTCAATTCGGACCGTGGACCTGCAGTACTTGCAGGCGTTGTCGGCAATATTGCCGAGCAATTCGAGCAAGTCGCCGCGGTCTCCGAGGAACTGCGTTCCGGGTTCGCAGTGGATGCGGATAGCGATGTCCTTGGCGCCGTAAGCGCGCAGCAATGCGACGCGCAGCTCGGCGATCACCGGCATGACGTCGACCGGTGTCTGTCCCAAGGTTGCTCCACCCGAGGCGACCGCACGCCTCAGTTGGTGCTGCACGATTTCATCCATCCGCTCGACCTGTTGCGCAATGACCCGATCCTGCGCGTCGACGCGCGGGTGTTCTTCAAGAACACTGCGCATGACGGCGATCGGGGTCTTCAGGCTGTGAGCCAGGTTGCCAAGTGTATTGCGGTACCGTTCGAGGCGCATGCGCTCGGAATTGAGCAACGCGTTCACCGCCTGCGTCACGCCCTCGAGCTCCGCAGGGTAACCGGAGCCGAGAGCCGCCAGTTCGCCGGCTTCCACGGCGTGAACCTCTCGCGCGATGCGGCGAAGTGGCGCCAGCACGCGGCGCAGGAGAATCGCCAGTGATACGAGGAGCAGCGCCGCCAGGCTTCCAAACCAGATGAAGAGCTGGGTTCGGAACCGAGCAAGCTGCGCGCGCGATGGTGCCAAGCTTGTTGCAACCGAGAACACGTAGTCATTTGCCGCTTGCCGGTCGATTTCCCAGTGAAATCCGGCGCTGAGCGTCGCCAGATCGCCGCTGCCCGTGGTTGGGACGACTGCGTACCGTCGTTGGCCCTGCGCGACACCCGGACCGAACGATACGCCGCTGCCAATCGCCGACGGCGATCGCCACAGAACCGTGCCGCGGCTGTCGCGAATCTCCGCATACAGGCCCGACCCCGGATTCGAGTAGCGGGCATCAAGCAGAGCGGCCGGTGGGCTGATGCCTCCGGTCGAGTCGATGTCCGAAGCTGAAATCAGCGCCAGCACCTGGGCATCCAGGAGCTCGCGCAACGAGCGCTCGGACAGATCGCGAAACACGAAATTGAGCGCCGCGATCGTGACGCCGAAAAAAAGGAGAAGCAGGATGAAAAGCGAAAACAGCAGCCGCGCGCTTAGACTGCGCATGCGGTCAGTTCGCTGACTTGGGTGTGGCCCGCGGCAATGCCAGGCGATAGCCTCGACCGCGCAATGTTTCGATCGGCTGACGGGAATTGTCCGGGTCGAGCTTCTTGCGCAGGCGCCCGATGAAGACCTCGATGACGTTGCTGTCGCGCTCGAAGTCCTGATCGTAGAGCCGTTCGGTCAGCTCCGTTTTTGATATGACCTCGCCGGCGTGCAGCATCAGGCATTCGAGCACGCGATATTCGAAGCTCGTGAGGTCGATCGTCGCGCCGTCGACCGTGACCTGTTGAGTGCGCGTGTCGAGATTGATGTCCCCGCAGGTGAGCACCGGCGCCGCCCAGCCGCCGGAGCGGCGCAGCAGCGCCTGCAGACGCGCATTGAGTTCCTGAAAGTGAAACGGTTTCGGTACGTAGTCATCTGCACCGGCCTGCAGACCCTCGACCTTGTCCTGCCAGCGATCACGCGCAGTCAGGACGAGGATCGGGTAAGTCTTCCCGTCGGCACGCAGGCGGCGAATGACCTCGAGGCCGCTCAACTTCGGCAAGCCCAAATCGACTACCGCAAGATCAATGGGAAACTCGCGGCCGGCGTAGAGGCCCTCCTCTCCGTCAGCCGCGCTGTCCACATTGAAACCGGCGCTGCGCAGTTGCGCCACCAGCGAATTGCGCAGATCCGGGTCGTCTTCGATCAGCAATACACGCACCGTTGCACCTAATTCATGTTGCCGGATTGGGCATCAACCCGTACGGTGAAGACCCGGCCATCGTCACTGACCAACCGCAGGACGTACGTGACGCGGCCATCGACATTTCGACTCTCTGCCTTGACGACCCGCGCGTTATAAGCGCGCTCCGCTCGTCGCACAGCCTCGTCCAGGCTCATGCGAGTGCCCTCTTCCGCCCGTGGCCGACGATCCTCATTCTCGCGATGCCGGTTGTCGGCGTGTGCCGCCGAGCATGCGATGCCGAATGCCAGCAGCGCGCTGGCTGCAAGGCAGACTGCTCGATGCGAGGCCCTAGTGGCTGACATGACCTGTGAATCCCTCCGCACTACGGACGATCGAAGTCGAAGCCGCGCCGCGGCATTCTCTCAAAAAGAAAGGCGGGCGGAGCATGACTCCGCCCGCCTCGCGCCATCTCTCAGCCTTCGTCGGGCGTGACGTCAACCCGAACCTTGATTCGCTCACCGGGATCATACGGCAGTCGTGTCGCGTGGCGCTTGCCGCCATAGACGTAGACGACGTTGTAGCCTTCGATTCGATCTTCATAGGTCGTTTCATACCGCACGTCACAGCGTTCCACCGGGCGTTGGTCGTAGTCGCGCGAGGCATAACGATCACCCGTACGCGAACCGGCGTCGTGACCGATTGCGGAGCCGATCAGCGCGCCCGCGACCGTCGCTGCCCGACGGCCGTCGCCGTGCCCGATCTGATTGCCAATGGCGGCACCAATCAGACCACCGAGGATCATGCGCCCAGCTGTGCCCGGTCGTTCCCCGCCCGCGTAGCCGGGCCGCCCGCCGCGATAGGAGGAGCGGTCGTCGTAGCTTTCGGTCCAGCACTCACGCCGGGGTGTTTCAATACGGACCTGGTGGACGATGGGGTCCACGGAGATGACCTTGGCGTAGTCGTAGGTTGGACCGACCCGCACGCCGTCATCGTCCCAGTCCGCGCCCTTGTGGTCGGCAAAGGCCGCGGGCGCCGCGAATACGCATATCGCCACGACACCGCTTGTCACCACTTTGGAAAACATGGCTCTCACTCCTCGGCGCTCGGTCGGGAACCCCTCTGGCCCCGGGATACACCCAGCGTGGGAAAGAGTCTAAGGACGCGAGTCTGAACGCTTCCTGAACCCCAGGATAAGCCCCTAAGCGCCTGTTATCGCAAATGTTCTTTTGCCTTTCGCCAGAGCGAATCCAGCTCCTCTGGCGTGCTCCGCGAGAGGCTCTTGCCGCGCGCGGCCGCCTCCTTTTCCATTTCGCCGAATCGCGTAACGAACTTGCGATTGCTCGATCGCAGTGCCTCTTCCGCATCGACACCAAGATGCCGGGCAAGATTCACGACCGAAAAAAGCACGTCGCCGAGCTCCTCCACTTTTTCTTCCTGAGGCCCGCGCGCTGCGATCGCGGCATCGAGCTCTGCCAGTTCGCTCGTCAGAGTCGCTCGTGGTCCAGTAGCGCTTGGCCAGTCAAAGCCTGCGGAAGCCGCGCGCCGGCCGAGCTTCTGTGCGCGCTTCAGTGCCGGCAGTGACAGGGGTACATCGTCCAGAATGCCGAGCCCGCGTGCAGCCCGCTCCTTCGCCTTGTGTTCTTCCCATGCGGCATTCTGCTCGGTCGAACTGACAATGGTTGCATCGGCAAACACGTGGGGATGCCGCGCCGTGAGCTTCTCGCTGATGCTGTCAACGACATCGCCAAATCCGAAAAGCCCACGCTCTTCTGCGAGACGTGCGTGAAACACGACCTGGAAAAGAAGATCGCCTAGTTCTGCGCACAGTGCTGCATGATCGCGGCGCTCGATTGCGTCAGCGACCTCGTAAGCTTCCTCGACCGTGTACGGCGCAATGGTCTCGAAGGTCTGCTCTCGATCCCACGGGCAGCCGGCCTCTGGATCGCGCAGTCGCCGCATGATTTCGAGCAGGCGATCGATGGATCCGGAATCGCTCACTCGGCGGCGCCCTCGATCACGGTGCGATACAGCGTCATCAGCATACCGGCCGTCGCTCCCCAGACGCTACGCGCGCCATAACTGAGATCGTAGATTTCGATCTCTCCGTCGGGAAGCTGGCGTATGCGCGTGCGATGATTCGCCGGGTCGAACACAAAACTCAACGGCAGGCTGAATACGTCGGACACCTCGAGTGGATCGGGTTGCGGCGTGAAGCCCGGCTTCACCAATGCGACCACCGGCGTGACCTGGTAGCCGCTGATGACGAGATGATCGGGTAGAAATCCGATGACATCGACGAGCTCCGGCGCGAGGCCAATCTCCTCCTCCGATTCGCGCAGAGCCGTGACCACCGGCTCCTCCCCTTCCGGCTCACAACGCCCGCCGGGGAAACTGATCTGGCCGGCGTGTGTCTTCAAGTCTGCGGCACGCTGAGTGAGCAGGATCCCGGCCTCGGCTCCTTCTCCGACGATCGGAATCAGAACCGCGGCGCGCAAGGGATCCGCCGGTGTGAAGCGGCGAATGCGCTGCGCGTACTGCGGAGGTGCACCAGCCAGGAGAGCGCGGCTCGTATCCCTTTGAGGCGAACTGCCCGACAAGGCGGCGCGTATGCGCGCAGGAAGCTGTGTTGCGTCGACTAGGGACACCGATGTTCCAAGGCTGCCGCACTGGGGTCTGCACTTGCGCCTCGAGCGCTCGCTGCGGATGGCATCGATCGGCGAATGTGCACTAATGCGGTATCATAGAAATCGTAACACTACGCCTCCCACCAGGCATGATCCTCACACCGCTCACCGCACTTTCGCCCGTCGACGGGCGCTATGCTCTCAAGCTCGAAACCTTGCGCTCAGCCTTCAGCGAGGCGGGTCTGATAGCGCACCGCATCCGTATTGAGGCGGCCTGGGTGCTGTACCTATCGCGCAGTTCCGCACTACCGGGGCGCAAGGGACTCTCGCAGGTTGAGGCCAGGATTCTCGATCAACTGGCGACGGCACCACCGGCCACGGCGGCCGACGACGTCAAGACCATCGAGCAGCGTATCAATCACGACGTGAAGGCCGTCGAGTACTACGTGCGTGAGCGGCTCGCGGCGGCCGGAGCGGACTCAGGCGCGCTTGAGCTCGTCCACTTCGCCTGCACGTCGGAAGACATCAATAATCTCTGCTACGCGACGATGCTGCGCGATGCGCGGGCGCAGCTCGTGCTACCGGGTCTCGCCGCCATCCGTGCGACGCTGCGAACGCTGGCTCACGCATGCGCCGCGACACCGATGTTAGCGCGCACTCACGGCCAGCCGGCGAGTCCGACGACCCTTGGCAAGGAGCTCGCAAATTTTGCCGCTCGTCTCGAGCGACTCGAGGCGGCGATTGCTCGCGTCGAGATACTTGGCAAGTTCAACGGTGCTACCGGCAATTACAATGCGCACCGCGTGGCGCTACCCGATCGCGACTGGCCGACGCTGGCGCGCGGGTTCGTCGAATCGCTGGGCTTGGCATGGAATCCGTACACGACCCAGATCGAGCCGCATGACTGGATCGGCGAACTGTGCGACGCGATCGCCCGTGCCAATACGGTCCTCATCAGTCTCTGCCGCGATCTCTGGGGCTACATTTCGCTCGGCTATTTCCGCCAGCGCGTCGTCCCCGGGGAAGTGGGGTCCTCGACGATGCCGCACAAGGTTAACCCCATCGACTTCGAGAACGCCGAGGGAAACTTTGGCGTCGCGAATGCGCTCCTCAGGCACTTTGCCGAGAAGTTGCCGATCTCGCGCTGGCAACGTGATCTCACGGACTCCACGGTCCTGCGCAATATCGGTGTCGCGCTGGGCCACACGCTCATCGCCCAGCAATCGCTCGCGAAGGGCCTGTCGAAGCTCGAAGTCGACGTCGAACGCATGGCTGTGGATCTGGCAAACGCCTGGGAAGTACTGACGGAGGCGCTGCAGACCGTCATGCGGGCGCATGGGATCGCGGATGCGTACGAGCAGCTGAAAAGCATGGCGCGCGGCCGCGAAGTCACCCAGTCCGTGCTGCACGCCTTCATCGATAGCCTGGCGCTGCCGGTCAGCGAGCGGACGCGCTTGAAACAACTGACACCGGCGAACTACATCGGTTACGCCGCCGACCTCGCGCGCAAGATCTGAACGCTGCGCGGGACTGACCCGTGCCCGAGCTGCCGCTGCAACGATGACCACGGCCCGCGACTTCACGATCGAGGCGGCTTCCTGGGAGCATGACCGCGAGCACCTGATGCGGGTGCGGCGCGCCGTATTCATCGAGGAACAGCAGGTTCCGGAAAGCGAGGAATGGGATTCCGTGGACCCCGTCTGCATTCACGCGCTCGCGTGGACAGGGAACCGTGACGCAGTTGGCACGGGCCGACTCGACCGCCTAGGTAAAATTGGCCGACTCGCAGTACTTGCCTCCCACCGGGGAAATGGGGTGGGAGCCGAACTGCTGCGGTGGCTCATTGACGAAGCGACGCGCAGAGGACTTCAAGGGGTCCATCTTCACGCTCAGACACACGCCCGGCAGTTCTACGAACGACTCGGTTTCGTTGCCGAGGGCGCGGTGTTCGATGAGGTCGGAATCCCGCACCAAAGGATGTCCCTCGAGCTAACCAGACATGACCAGCCTCGGGAAGAAACTGAACGTCACCGGCAGCCGAACGATTCTGACCACGCTCGATGAGGTCAGGGCCGCATCCGTTGCCGTGGCCAGCCAGGCGCAGCGAATGCTGACGATTTTCACGCAGGATCTCGAGCCGCTCCTCTACGATCAGAACGCCTTCCTCGATGCCGTCAAGCGCCTCGTGCTCGCGCGCAGCTACGCGAAGGTGCGAGTGCTCATCGCCGATCCGTCACGCACCATCTGGGAAGGCAACAAGTTCTTCGGGATGGCGCGCCGCCTCACCGGCTGCATCGAAATGCGCAACATCCACAAGAGCGTTGCGCCGAACCCTTCGGCATTCCTGATCGCGGACGATCGCGCGCTGCTCTATCGGCTACAGGCGAGCCGCTGGGAAGGCATTGCCGAGATGTCGGACCAGGCGGTGGTGCGCAAGTACCTTGGCTATTTCGATGAGGTCTGGCGCGCCAGTGAGCCCGAGGCCGGGCTGCGCCAGATGCATCTGTAGTCCGCCGGGCGCTCTCGACGAATGGGGCCGTTCACTCCTCAAGAGCGCGTCGGACGGACCGCGCCGACGCAAGATCGCGCTGCCGGCGAGATATACTCCACCGTCATGACCCTGAAACCGGACGTCACGGTCGCGGCTGTCGTTCAGCATGACGGCCGTTTTCTACTCGTGGAAGAGCGCGCAGCGCGCCGAGTCGTGCTGAATCAGCCGGCCGGCCACCTGGAAGCGGGCGAGACGCTGATCGAGGCGGTCGTTCGTGAAGCGCTGGAGGAGACCGCGTGGAGCTTCCGGCCGGAGTCTCTCACCGGCGTCTATCTGTGGAAGAATCCTGCGAACGGTCGCGCCTTCCTGCGGTTCGCGTTCGCCGGTGCCGTCGATAAGTTTCGCCCGGAGCGGCCGCTCGATCGCGGCATTTTGCGAACTCTCTGGCTGACGCGCGACGAGCTCGTACATTGCCGGTCACGGCACCGCAGTCCGCTCGTCATGCGCTGTGTTGATGACTTCGTGGCGGGCCGCCGGCTTGCACTTGACGTGCTCGACGGGCAGCCGATTGCGGAGCTCAGCAAGCTGGCAGTCGATGTCTAGCGCTTAAGGTCGATCTGGGCCTTGCGGCGGGCCGGCTCATATAATGAGCACATGCCAGCTCCGGTCGAATCGAACGTGATCGTGGCCCTGTCGGGCGGCGTGGACTCGGCCGTCGCGGCGAGTCTGCTGATCGAGCGTGGCTACTCGGTCCAGGGGCTCTTCATGAGCAACTGGGAAGAGGACGAAACCGGCTACTGCACCTCCGCCGAGGATTTTCAGGACGCGCGGCGCGTCGCCGATGTCCTCGGAATTCCGCTGCACAAGGCAAGCTTCGCCCGCGAGTATCGCGAGCGTGTTTTCAAGCATTTCCTTGAGGAGTATCGGGCGGGACGCACGCCCAATCCCGACGTTCTCTGTAATCGCGAGATCAAGTTCGGCGCCTGTTACGAGCACGCCCGCAGGCTCGGTGGCCATTACTTCGCGACCGGACACTATGCCCGCATCGCGCGCATCAGTGAGGAAATGGCGCTGCTGCGCGCTCAGGATCAGAGCAAGGACCAGACCTATTTTCTGCACGCGATCGATCCCGCGCTGCTCGCGAACGTTCTGTTTCCGGTCGGCGAACTGCAGAAGTCCGATGTTCGCGCGTATGCGCGTGAGCGCGCGCTGCCGGTTCACGACAAGAAGGACAGCACCGGCATCTGCTTCATTGGCGAGCGACCGTTTGCGGAGTTTCTAGGCAGCTACCTGCCTGCGCAGCCTGGCGCGATCGAATCGGCGGAAGGCGAGACGCTCGGTCGTCATCTGGGACTCATGTGCTACACCATCGGCCAGCGCCAGGGGCTCGGAGTCGGTGGGCGCAAAGGCGCCAGCGACGAACCGTGGTATGTCGCCGACAAGGATCTAGAGCGCAACGTGCTGATTGTTGTCCAGGGCCCGAGTCACCCGCGCCTCATGAGCCAGGCGCTCGAAACGGATGTGGTGCATTGGCTGATCCGGGGCGGCTTGCCGAGTGGCCGGCTGGAAGCCCAGATCCGTCACCGGCAGCGACCGGTCGCGGTCGACGTTCAATTGCGAACCGACGGGACCGCATTGATCGAATTCCAGGAAGCGCAGCGCGCGGTGGCGCCGGGACAGTCCGTGGTGCTCTATGCCGGCGAGCGTTGCCTCGGTGGCGCGACAATTCGGCGTGCGGTGCCGTTCAGTGAACGTGCCACGGGCTTGCGCGCCCGTGCGTGAGTCCCGGCGTTTCGCCTTAACGGCGTCACGCCGGGTCGATATAATCCGCGCCCGCCCACCCTGCGAGTTCATACCGGAGGAACCATGAGCGACAGCTTCAATGCCCGACGCCGGCTGAGCGTCGGACGGCAGCAGTACGATATCTGCTCGCTCGCCGCGTTGGAGCGCCATCACGTCGCGCGCCTGCCGTACTCCCTGAAGATTCTCCTCGAGAACCTGCTGCGGTTCGAGGACGGCGTCAACGTCACGCGCAAGGACATAGAGGCTCTCGTCAACTGGGACGCGCGCGCGACCCCGAGTCAGGAAATCTCGTTCACTCCAAGCCGTGTGATTCTGCAGGACTTCACGGGCGTGCCGGTCGTGGTCGATCTCGCGGCAATGCGCGATGCCATGGTCGCGCTCGGCGGACGCCCGCAGGAGATCAATCCCCTTGCCCCCGTCGAGCTCGTCATCGATCACTCGGTGCAGGTCGACGAGTACGGTACGCCACAGGCGCTTGCCAACAACAATGCGATCGAATTCAGCCGCAATCGTGAGCGCTATTCCTTCCTGCGCTGGGGACAGACCGCGTTTCACAACTTCAAGGTGGTGCCGCCGAACACGGGTATCGTGCACCAGGTCAATATCGAGCACCTCGCGCGCGTGGTTTTCGCCGACAGCGCCGGCGGCAGCCCGCGCGCCTATCCGGATACGCTGGTCGGAACCGATTCGCATACGACGATGGTGAATGGGCTTGGCGTGCTTGGCTGGGGCGTCGGCGGCATCGAGGCCGAAGCAGCGATGCTCGGTCAGCCCATCACGATGCTCATTCCCCAGGTCATCGGTTTTCGCCTGAGCGGCGCGCTCGCGCCCGGGGCAACGGCGACCGACCTCGTGCTGACCGTCACCGAGATGCTGCGCAAGGCCGGCGTCGTCGACAAGTTCGTCGAATTCTTCGGCGATGGCCTGAGCCGTTTGCCCCTCGCCGACCGTGCGACGATCGCCAACATGTCGCCGGAATTCGGCAGCACGTGCGGCATCTTTCCGATCGACGAAGAGACGATCCGCTACCTCAAGCTTACGGGTCGCTCCGCCGAGCAGGTCGATCTGGTCCGGTCGTACGCCGAGGCGCAGGGTCTGTGGCGACGTGACGGTGCACCGGCCGCCGACTACACCGAAGTGCTCGAGCTTGATCTCGGCCGCGTGGAGCCGTCCATGGCGGGTCCCCGCCGGCCGCAGGATCGCGTGCCGCTCAGAACCGCGAAGGCCGTCTATCAGGCGAACGTCCGCAAGCTCGCGGATGAGCGCGCGCAGAAGAATCCCGCGGCTCACGGGACGGCGCGCGTCAACGGAACGAATGGCTACGAGCTCAAGGACGGCGCGGTGCTCATAGCCGCCATCACGAGCTGCACGAATACCTCAAATCCTGCGGTGATGATCGGTGCCGGTCTTCTGGCGCGCAACGCTCGCAAGCGGGGCCTGCGCGCAAAGCCCTGGGTCAAGACGAGCCTTGCGCCGGGTTCTCGCGTCGTCACCGACTACTACCGCAAGGCGAACCTCATCGACGATCTGGCGGCCGTCGGCTTTTACACCGTCGGCTACGGATGTACGACCTGCATAGGCAACTCGGGCCCGCTGAAGCCCGAGATATCGGAAGCCGTCAAGGCCGCCGACGTCGTCGGCTGCTCGGTCTTGTCGGGCAATCGCAATTTCGAGGGGCGCGTGCATCCGGAAGTGAAGATGAACTTCCTCGCCTCCCCGCCTCTTGTCGTCGCCTACGCGCTCGCCGGCACCCTGGACATCGACCTCAACAACGAACCGCTCGGAACGGACCAGAGCGGCGCTCCGGTGTACCTGAAGGATCTCTGGCCGAGCGCGAGCGACATTCAGTCCGTCGTCGGCGCATCGATCGACTCCGACATGTTCCGCAAGAGCTATGGCAGCGTGTTCGCCGGCGATGACAACTGGAATCGCATCAAGGTCCCGCAGGGCGAGCTCTACCGCTGGGATGAGTCCTCAACCTACGTCAAGCATCCGCCGTACTTCGCGGGCATGAGCATGACGCCGGCGCAAGTCAGCGACATCAAGGGTGCGCACGCACTTGCGCTGCTTGGCGACTCGGTGACCACCGATCACATCTCGCCGGCCGGCAACATCGCCAAGGCAAGTCCGGCGGCGAAATACCTGATCTCGCTCGGCGTGAAACCAGCGGACTTCAATTCGTATGGCGCTCGTCGCGGCAATCACGAGGTCATGATGCGCGGCACGTTCGCCAACATACGCCTGCGCAACATGATGGTCCCGGGTGTGGAAGGCGGCATCACGGTGCACGTGCCGAGCGGCGAGCAGATGAGCATCTACGACGCCGCGATGAAGTATCAGACGGCGAGTAAGCCTCTCGTCATCCTCGCAGGCAAGGAGTACGGCACGGGATCATCGCGCGACTGGGCCGCGAAGGGCACGATGCTCCTCGGCGTGCGCGCCGTCATCGCGGAGAGCTTCGAGCGCATCCACCGCTCGAATCTCATCGGCATGGGAGTCCTGCCGCTCGAGTTCAAGAATGGCCAGACGGCGCAATCGCTCGGGCTCACGGGCCGGGAAAGATTCGACGTCGTTGGCCTCAAGGGGGGCGATGCCAAGACGGTGGCGGTCATTGCAGCCCCCGCCGCGGGCGCTCCGATCCGTTTCGAAGCGCGCGTTCGCATCGATACGCCGAAGGAGCGCGAGTACTTCAAGAACGGCGGCATTCTGCATTTCGTGCTGCGCCAACTCGCGAGGAGCTCGACGTCGAAGGCGCGGGCCGCCAGAGCAACCGCCAAGCCACGGCGCGTGCTCAAAGCTAAAGTCAACGTCAAAGCCAGGGCACGCAAGCAGGCCAGGTCGCGCAAGACTTCCCCGAAGACGAAGAAAGGAAAGGCGAAGACCGCTGCCAAGGCGACACGGAGAGTGCGCACCCGCGCCGTTCGGGCACGCAAGGGAAAATAGACGTCCGAAAATAGCGGACGGACGGCGCCGTGCGGCTGGTCATCTTCGATCTCGACGGGACGATCACGTGGCGCGACACTTTCGTTCCGTTCGTGGCTGGATTTCTGAAGCGGCACCCGAGGTACTGGCTGCGACTTTGGTGCGTACCGGGCGCGCTCCTGCGCTACCTCCTGGCCGGGCGCGATCGCGGACGCCTGAAGGAAGCGCTGATCGTCGGACTTCTGCGCGGCGTCGATCGCCTCGAGCTAGGCGCGTGGACCGACCGATTTGTCGATCGGCTGCTTGCCAGGGGCTGCCGGCCCCAGGCGCTCGAACAGATCCGGTTGCATCGCGAGGAACAGGATCATCTCGTTCTGCTGTCGGCGAGCCCCGATCTGTACGTCCCCAGAATCGCCGAGCGGCTGCGATTCAACGAAAGCGTCTGCACGGGTGTTCGCTGGGACGGCGACCTCCTTGACGGGCGGCTCACCACTGAGAATCGCCGCGGTGAGGAGAAGGCGCGCTGCCTTGAGGCTGAGCGGCGGCGACATGGTGCCGCGGCGATCATTGCCTACGGCAATAGCGCATCGGATTTCGCGCACCTGATGCTTGCCGACGAGGGCTGGCTGATCAGCGGTCGGGCCGGGCTCATCCGCCGTGCCAAGGAGATGGGACTGCGGTATGCGACTTGGACCTGATGGAGGAACGAATGCATAAGCTCATCCATTTCGAGCGTGCTTCCGAGCCGCTCGCTTCGCGAGCGACCTACCACGCACGCTTGCGGCGGAGCGTGATCGCGAGCGGGGTGCTGGTCCTCATTTCTCTCGCGGTCGGCACCGCGGGCTACCACGGACTTGAGCATCTCCCCTGGATCGATGCCCTGCTCAATGCGGCCATGATTCTGGGGGGCATGGGACCGGTCGCCGTGTTGACGACGACCGGGGGCAAGCTCTTCGCGACCGCCTATGCGCTGTACAGCGGCGTCATCCTGCTGCTGACCGCGGGCATCGTGATCGCCCCGGTGGTGCACCGCCTGCTACACCGCTTTCATGTGGACGAGTAGAGTTGGACTGCAACAATTGCTCCGCGTCCCGGGTCTGCTAGGCGAC
>Ga0153915_10001855_pt1 | contig 19407 bp, 17 predicted proteins | sample Opewatmetagenome_2_FD_107003 | JGI IMG/M metagenome (GOLD analysis project Ga0153915, IMG submission 107003) | Freshwater wetland microbial communities from Ohio, USA - Open water 3 Core 3 Depth 3 metaG | ecosystem: Environmental > Aquatic > Freshwater > Wetlands | place: USA: Ohio, Lake Erie...
GAACTCAAACAATTGACGAACTGAATATTTTGGTAATTTTTTATAATAATATGTCACTAGCTGATGAATAAAGGCGTGCCTTTATGATTTGCTAGCAATGACTGGTACCTTCAGTCGGCTTCAAGAGTCTTGACTACTCCAATATTTCAAAATTCCATTACTCCAGGCATTAATTTAAAAGACTCCGTTTGCAATAATACAGTCATACTATCATACCAAATCAGTTTCTATCTTTTACCCTGTTCCGGTTAAATCTCCACCGAATCGTGGTCTTCGTGTTTCTGGAGGGAATCCCTATGAATTTCAATTCTCAGGCGTTTCATCTCTTCTCTCATCCTTTCCAGTTCTTTCTGCAGCTGCTTCATCTCTTTTTGGAACTCCCCCTTATTAAAAAACATAGTAGAATCATCCAGAAGCTTATGAAGAGATGCAAGAGAATCCGGGTTGAAGATTTTCCACTTACCGTTGTACAATAATGAATCCTTACCGAAAATTCCCATGCTTTTCATTATTGAATCCACATCAGGTATCCTGATCTTTACAGAATTGGATGTTGAATCCCTGAACTCATATTTGAAGCTGTAACCTTTTCCGTTCCTTCCACCGGGTATTTCTATCATAAGAGGAGGAATACTCTTCATCGCTTCTTCCACCTCCATGGTAATAGCATCCATATCCGGCATCGGGACATCAGGGATATTGATATTAGAAATATGTACGCGGCATAAATTTGAATCGATAAAGACTTCAAAATTTTTATTCCAGGAGGTATCACTCTTTAATTTTGAAAAGCTGCTGTCAAAATTAAAGTTAATTCTCATCTCCTTCAGGTTCTTTTTAGCATTCTGCATATCCTTTTTCATCTGTTCCCTGGCCTGATCCATCTCTTTCCTCAACTCTTTCCAATCAGGCTGATACGATTCCGTGAAAATCGTGTCCGGTGTAAAGAATATATAATTGTTGTCTTTTATATTTTTTACCTGTCTCACAATAGTCTCGACTTCAGGCTTGTCATACTTAAAATAACCGGCAGGAACAATCTTATTAAATTCCTCTTCATTCGCATTCCTTGCAAATGAAATAAGATCGGCAGCAATTGCTTTATTATAATTCCACAAATTCGGATTTATGGCGATGGTATTTTTATCATTAACCAGGATCTGTGACCGAAGATCTTCGGCGTAAGATGCAAGAATAGAATCAACCTGCCGCTTCTGAGCATTATTAAGTTTTAAGGTTGCAATAAATTTATTAAGGTTATCCGGAGGCTGAGGAGCACCCGAGGTCTTAATTTCAAAAAATTCTTTTCCGTTCGGTTCATATCCCAGCTTCAGGTATTGACCGTTAGTTTTATCAAGAGGAAGCTGCTTTGAAAATGCAAAATTGAATATGTCCTCATTCGACAGATCTGATGCAAAAAACAGCGGCTTTAAATTCTCCTGGTAAAATCCGGCAATATTGGATTTCTGTTTCTCAACAAGCTCGTTCAGCACACCGGGATTAAATTTCAGGAATATCATCAGCACCGCAGCAAGAGCAGTGAAACCGATAGCAGGGATCCATTTGCGGAACCTGTCGTAAGTACGACCTTTATTATTAAGATTTGCCGCAAGTTTCGTTTCAAAATACGGTGCCTCGGGAAGCCGTTTAACTGAAGAAACAGTCAGCTGCTTAATTCTTTTTAATTCATTCAGTTTATCCTGAAGCTCTTTAGAAAACTTTATTTCATCTTCTAATTCCCTGGCTTCACCTGCAGAAAGTTCATTATCAACATAAGCCGATAATTTTTCATATTTTGAATTCAACTTTTTCATGACATCAGCTCCTCTTCAAAAGGTTTAAGGATATTTTTCAATCCTTCCCTTGCTCTGAAGATTCTTGATTTTACTGTGCCTATTTCACACTCAATTGTTTCTGAAATTTCCTGGTAACTCATACCTTCAATATCTTTTAAAAGCAGAGGTACTCTTAACTTTTCGGGCAGCCTCGCAATGGCTCTCTGAACGATTCCCGAGATATCGCTCCCTTCGGGATTTGCAGTTTCATCGGCTTTATTTTCAGCATCATTAATCGGAGTAAATATATTCCTTATTTTTATTTTTCTCATATGATCTTTACACTTATTCACAGTTATGCGGTACAACCATGTAGTAAACTGTGATTCAAACCTGAAATTATTCAGATTTCTGTACACCGTTAGAAATACATCCTGGGCAACATCATCCACCATATTTGAACTGCTCATGGTAAGATAAATTATGTTCCTTACCTTCTCTTTATGCCTCTGAACAAGTACCGCAAAAACAGATTCATCACCGTCGATGAATCTTTTTATCAATGAAAAATCTTCGTCCAGATTTAATATTTGAGCGTTCTGCAAATCCTTCTCAGTATTTTTCGTATTCATGCTTTTAGACGCAAAGTTGAATTGTTAGTTCCCTAAAAATATTGATATCCGATGAAATATATAATATATAAGAGTATTAATGCGGTGCAAGATTATTCCGGAATGTCAGAAATGGCGAATAATTGGTTGTATTATTCAGAATCTGTTGTTTTTCCCTATATCAGCCGCTGGAATCTACAGGAAAAATAACCGGCAAGCCTTTATAAAGAAATCACTTGCAATCCGCAAAAACCGGCACAACTATGGGGCTGTAAACTTGCTTTGTTACTCCTATTCAGTTAAATTTCAAACAAAAATTTTAGGAGTTGTTGATGAAAATTAAAGTTAATGAAAGATATGAAGCTGTTGTCGTTGAAATAAAGGGAAATGTGATGGGCGGCGACGACACCAAGGAATTTAACGAATTACTCCATAAGCTTATTGATGAGGGGAAGAAAAACTTAGTAGTAGATCTGGCAGAAGTAAAATTCATGAACAGCTCCGGACTGGGAATGATGATTGGCGGTTTGACCACAATGAAGAAAGCGGGAGGGAACATGAAATTAGCCCGCATTACCGAAAAAATTGAAAGTCTTCTTATTATTACAAAACTCATAACAATTTTTGAATTTTATGATAATATAGAAGATGCCGTAAAGAGTTTCACAAATTAAAATTCTATCTTAAAAATCCTTTGCATCCCGGCATAAATTGATCTTATATCAATTTGATCTGACAAAAATGGGTGATAAAACCGACTTTGATAATTTTGATTTTAAATGATCTCTTGCTTTTATAAATCACAGCAGAAATACAGATGCATCCGGAATCATTCTTTGAAATTCAGATAAAAATGTTTATCCTAATTGGTCGTCGTTTAAGATTTTAATGAATCTTCCTCTTACAGTTTAGTTATAACATCAATTTTTGTTTATTAATTAACTTTAGATGCAATTCTTATCCCCGGTTTTATGTAGTTTTGGACTCCGGATTTTATTCGGAGTTTTTATTTTGTAAAAAATAATTATATGGGTAGCACTAAATGCGCGTAACAGTTCTCGTTGGCAGTCAGTGGGGTGATGAAGGTAAAGGTAAAATTGTAGATATTCTGAGTGAAAATTATGATATCGTAACACGTTACCAGGGGGGAGCAAATGCCGGGCACACAGTCACAATCGGTGATAAACAATATGTCCTTCATCTTATTCCTTCGGGCATACTGAGAGAAAATGTTATTTGTGTAATCGGCAACGGAGTTGTTATAGATCCTAATGCACTGCTTGAGGAAATTGATCTTCTCAGCAAGCATGGAATTTCTGTAAAAGGAAGACTTTTCATAAGTCATAATGCACACCTGATAATGCCATACCACAAACTGCTCGATAACATCAGCGAAAATAACGGCAACAGGATCGGTACTACGGGAAGAGGGATTGGTCCTTGCTACATTGATAAATATGCACGGAAAGGGATAAGGATAGTCGATCTTTTAAATAGAAAAGTTCTTGAAGAAAAAATACGCGCAAATTTAATAGAGAAGAATAAGGTTTTACAAAAGATCTATGATCATGCAGAACTGGATGTAGAAGAGATAATAAAGGAATATGTAGAATTCGATAAAACTATTGATGTTTACGTTAAGGACGTTCCGGCATATTTGAACCAGGCCATTGCAGAAGGGAAATCCATATTACTTGAAGGTGCACAGGGTGCGCTGCTGGATGTTGATCATGGAACCTATCCTTATGTTACTTCTTCAAGTCCTACTTCCGGAGGTGCCTGCACCGGCACGGGAATTCCGCCCACAAAAATCAGTCTTGTATTAGGAATAGTGAAAGCTTACACTACACGTGTGGGTTATGGTCCTTTCCCAACCGAACTCCTTGATGAATCAGGTGATAAATTAAGGGAAGTCGGAGCCGAGTATGGTGCAACTACAGGAAGACCCAGGAGATGCGGATGGTTTGATGCATTTCTTGTTAAATATTCTGCGATGATAAACGGAATAGAGGAAGCAGCAATTACAAAGCTCGATGTGCTAAGTTCATTTAATGAGATAAAAGTCTGTGTTGGTTATGAATTAAAAGGTAAGATGTTGAAATCCTATCCGACGGATGTTTACAGACTTTCAGAAGTAAAACCTGTATACGAAACATTTAAAGGATGGAATAAAGATATATCGAAGTGCGGTACATACAGTGAGCTCCCCTCTGAAGCAAAAGAATATCTTGAGTACATAACAAACCATACCGGGACAAAAATTACAATTGTTTCCGTTGGTCCAAAAAGAGAACAGACTTTTTACATCGCCTGAGAAAAGTGAAGAATCAAGTATTAAAGAATCTTTACATCGAATTTGACTATATTTTCACGAGTAAAATCACGATACTTATCAATATAAATAATAATCCGGGTTGAACCAGCCAATGAAAATGTCGGGAGGACCGGCTTCTCTAAATATCAAAATCGGTCTGATTATTATAGCGCTGCTGATTGCAGTAGGTACCCTGTACTATACCCAGAATCTTGTAACAGTTTTACAGGACAGGGAACGTTCCATTGTCGAACTTTATGCAAAGGGGATAGAATATGTTGCCAACACTTCTGAACCCAATGCAGATATTACTTTCCTTTTTGATAATATACTCAAGCCGATCGATTTCCCTTTGATTTCTACGGGTCCCGAAAACAAGGTTAAAGTTCAGAACATTCATGATATTAAAGATGTTAGAAACATTTTATACGATACTACCCTTTCCAAAACTGAACTAGAGAACTTTTTCAATCAAAAAGTGAGGGAAATGGATAATTCCCATAATCCCATTCTTGTCACTTATGAAGATACGCTTGTCCTGCAGAAAATCCATTATGGGGATTCGCGGCTTATCGAACAGTTAAGATTATATCCTTATTTCCAGATAATTATCGCAATATTATTTATTGTAATAGGATACGTAGGATTCAGCAGTATAAAAAGAAACGAACAGAGCAATATATGGGTCGGGATGGCCAAGGAAACTGCTCATCAGTTCGGTACTCCTATTTCAAGCCTTATGGGCTGGTTGGAAATGTTAAAACTAAGTTATACCGATCCCGATAAGGTTATGGATATAGCAGAAGAAATTGGGAACGATGTAGAGAAACTAAATAAAATAACCTCCAGGTTCTCCAAAATCGGTTCAACCCCCGAGATGAAGCCCAGGACTGTTTATACTGAAGTAAAGAAGATAACCGATTATTTCCAGAGAAGACTTCCGAACGGGAAGAGCGTCGATCTTACGGTAGACGGTGACAAAGAACTTTGTGCTGAAATGAACGCTGAACTTTTCGGCTGGGTTATAGAGAATCTCATTAAAAATTCTCTCGATGCCATAGAACATAAGGAAGGAAAAATAAATATTACAATAAGCGGGGGGAAAAAGAACGTTGAGGTGAGTGTTCATGATAATGGAAAGGGAATCGAATATAAAAGAAGGAAAGATATCTTCAGACCCGGGTACAGTACAAAAAGAAGAGGCTGGGGTTTAGGTTTAAGCCTTTCCAAAAGAATTATTGAAGGTTACCACGGCGGGAAAATTTATGTTAAGAATTCTTCTCCGGGAGAAGGAACAACTATTTCAATACTACTCAATAAATGTTAACTCATCTCCAGCATTCTTTCAATCGGTTTTAAAGCTGCCAGCATAAGCTGAGAATCTATCTTAATTTCCGGAGCCCTGTTCTTCATACATAAATACAATTTCTCCATTGTATTCAATTTCATAAAAGGACATTCATTACAATTACAATTTTCCTCGGGCGGAGCTGGAATCAGTACTTTGTCCGGAGCCAGCTTTTTCATCTGGTGAAGGATACCGGCTTCTGTGGCAACAATAAATTGATTGGAGGAATCTTCCTGTACAAACATTAAGAGCTTACTGGTTGATCCGATAAAATCAGCCCTGTTTAATACAATCTCTTCACATTCGGGATGTGCAATAATCTTTGCATCCGGGTATTCGAGTTTTAATTCAATTAATTTCCGCTCGCTGAAAGTTTCGTGAACAATACAGGATCCATCCCATAAAAGCATGTCCCTGCCGGTTTTCTTTATCAGGTATTTTCCCAGGTTTCTATCCGGAGCAAAAAGAATCGGTTTGTCCGGTGGAATCTGGTTTATAATTTTTTCAGCACTGCTTGATGTACATATTATATCACTCAGCGCTTTCACTTCAGCTGTGCAGTTTATATAAGTAACAGATACATGCTCCGGATGCTGTTCCCTGAATGATTTAAATAAAGGTGCAGGACAGCCCTCTGCGAGTGAGCAACTGGCAGCAAGGTCGGGAAGTAAAACTAACTTATCAGGATTCAATATTTTTGCTGTCTCTGCCATAAAATGAACACCTGCAAAAACAATAACATCAGCCTCAGTAGTTTTTGCCTTTTTTGCGAGTTCAAGGCTGTCACCCACAAAATCGGCAATATCCTGTATTTCCGACTCCTGGTAATAATGAGCCAGAATTACTGCATTTAACTCTTTTTTCAGTCTTAATATTTTTTCTTCAAGATCGTAATCTATTTCTGGTACATTTTCACGCTCAATCATCAGAGAAATTCCTTTTTAAGTATCATATTAATATGTTTCCCGGCTCAGTATCTTATTATGAGATAGGGATAATTCGAATTTATGTAAAAAATGGATTTTTTCAAATGGCATATTACTTGAGTCATCCATTCTGAAGTAGTTCATAGTTTAAGCATAACACCCTTCCAATTTAGACTGCCGGATTTTAGCCTTAGAGTCCGGCAGTTGCCTTATTAAACCGGTAATTTCTATCCTTAAAATTTTTCCTGTAAAAATGAACTTATATACTGTAATTATTACCATACAATTACTGTCGGGTTTTGTTTCCGACGGTTTTGAAGACACAGGCAGGTGGCATATTACTTGAATATTCTGGACTTGAAAATAGAAAATAGTTTTTTGCATAGTACCCCCTCCATAAATGACACACGGACTGTCGGATTTTCACCCTCAAAAATCCGACAGTTTCTCCTTTAAAGCGTACCTATACTTTTTTACCGAAGAATTTTTTGGCTCTTTCAAATGCATAAAGTATGTCCCTTTTCCCTGCCTCAACATCAAGTAATATTTTACCGAGATCAGATAACAGTACAAAGTTGATTTTTCCCTCCCTGTTTTTCTTATCGGCAAACATATTATCATAAATCACATCAAAATTCAGATCATTCAGGACATTTTTTAACCTGAACTTACCCGGCAGTTCCAGGTATCTGATCAGTTTCTTCCTCGTTAATAATCCTATCTTATTCGATAAATATAATTCGGCTACTATACCAAACAATATACACTCCCCATGTCGTACCTTAAAGCCGGCAGCTGATTCAATTGCATGTCCGAAAGTATGACCGAAATTCAGGATTTTCCTGAGCCCGGTTTCTTTTTCATCGTTCGCAACAACTCCCGACTTGATAGCTGCACACTTAAGAATTAAATCATCAATAAACTTTTCTTCTCTGTTTATGATTTTAGACAAATTATCGTTTAGAAAATCGTACAACTCAGGTGAAGATATATAGGCATATTTAATCACCTCTCCCATTCCCGACATGAATTCTTTATGCGGAAGCGTTTTCAAAAATTCACTGTCAATTAAGACCATACCCGGCTGATAAAAAGTTCCGATTATATTTTTGTATCCTTTAAGATTTACAGCTGTTTTGCCGCCGATAGAACTGTCAACTGCAGCCAGCAGACTGGTAGGAATATGAACGAGAGGCAAGCCTCTCATATATGTAGCTGCTGAATACCCGGCAAGATCTCCTGTTACCCCTCCACCCACAGCTATCATTAGAGTATCCCTGCCGAAATTATTGTTAAAAAGGGATTCATAAATCTTCTGGAGCTGGGTATCCGACTTTGAATTTTCACCCGGTTTTAATTCATAATAAAAGATCTTCTTAGGTCTTCCGAAAGCTTTTTTAATATTCTTAAAATGGTGCCGGGCTACATTACGGTCAATGATAACAAAATAATTTCTGCATCGGCTGTATTTTTTTAGCTGTTGTTTTAATTGATGTAAAATTGATCTCCCGGCAAATACAGGGTAGGGAGAATCTGCAACATCAACAGTAATTTTTTTCAATTGATCATTCCTGAATAATTATTTTGAAGAATTATCCTTGCGATTTTGTCTACTGTCTTACCGACGGGTATATTATCTGTCGGAATTATATAATCCGATAAAAGATAGAATTTTTCTCTCTCTCTTAAAAGTTTTTCAATTACTTCGGCTAACTTTTCTTTACTTGAAGGAAAATTTCCGTCGATAAATAATGAGGGTCTGTCCCTCTTAAACTTTAACCTTTTATAAATAGCTTCCGGGGAAGCTTTCAGGTAGAATACTTTTCCTGTTCTTTTTATAAGCTCAAGATTTTCTTCATTAGTCATAGTCCCTCCCCCGAGGGAAATAATCAGCCTATCCTTTTCAATTAATTTTCTTAACAGAGTACTCTCGAACTCCCGGAAAGATGTCTCTCCTTCCAGTTTAAAAACTTCCGTTATCTTTTTCCCTTTCGCCTTTTCAATTTCTTTATCGAGATCATAATAATTCCAGCCAAGTGTATTTGCAAGAATGGGACCGATTGTGCTCTTTCCCGCACCCATGAAACCCGCAAGATAAATTCTGTTATTTCTCATTGGGTACAAACTTAATAAAAAATTGGTATGCAGGTAAAATTGTTGAATTGCTAAATTGTGTAAGTTGTTGTGCGGGATTTCGTCATACAAGATGTCGACAGAAGCAGGACTCAACGATCATACAGTCATACATCGATACTATCATGGCAATTACAGGAGAAAAGAGAATCCAAGTATAAACGTTACCCCATCAACATTTATTTTTGAATCGAAAGTTTTTTGTTCGAGAAAAATAGTCTGCCCATTGTAATTTACCTCCTGGTTTTTATATTCACTTTTAAGCTGGAACTGCGGATCCCGGAATTTCATCTCGGCATGGACTGTGAGTTCTTCCTGGATCATATAATCCATCGATACGGATACCTGGATGCCGTACGCAAAATTGCGGCTGACAGTAGAAATATCTGCATCCCCGAATTTTCTTACGTGTTCACCCCAGTAGTATGCTCCTCCACCTCCCATAAGAAATTTAAATTTTTCAGTCGAAAAAGGAAGAATATAATACCCCGAGACCTCAACCGGTATCAGCAGAAAACCGTCCCTTACATCTATGTTCTCCGTTATATTTCCGGAAATTACAGTAAGGTTCTCCCCGCCTGCCGATGCATTCATATATTCACTGGCAATGCCGATTATAATATCATCGGTAATTCGATAACGGATATCTATAGCTGGATCGAAAATATCTGATATTTCAAATGAGGTGTTCCTGATGACCGGATCGGAGGAAGCTGGATTGAGATATATCTGTGCGGTCGTGGTATACACTCCGTTTATCCCGATGCTCAGTCTCTTATCATTGAACTGGGCATAAACCGCAGAAGATAATATTGCAATGATTATTATAAAGTACTTTAATTTCATTTATTACAACCGGCTGAAATTTCCGGTTTAATATCCTTAAAATGATTTAAAAAATAAAACCCCTGTTTACTGCCTGATGCCAGACATAACAGGGGTTAAGCCTGATCAAAATAAATTCTTACTGACCGAAAAATTGTTTCCGGTTATCCACTATATTGGCTCTCTTCTTTAATTCCTGGAGCCACTGACTGAGCATAGAACTTTGTTTCTGCCGGATTAAACCATCTCTGATTGAAGTCCTTTGAGTCTCATAAGCAGTGGAATCGAATGGAGTTCTACTTGTAACTTTTATGAGATAATATCCTCTGTTTCCTTTGACGGGCTGAGAGACTTTATTCAGATCAATATTAAGGGATGCCTCAATGACTGCCCAATCTTTCCCTATTCCGGGCACTGTACCGGCAGGCGTAAAATCTTTTGCCTGGTTGTAAACAACTTTCGGATTTATTGAGGTCGCTTTGCTAAGATCGCCGTCAATTTTTTGTTTGATATCCCCGACTAATTGTTTTGATTTTTCGTACTGCTTTTCCTTTGTAACCAGTGGTTTTATTGTCTTTGATACTTCATCGTAGGGACGCACACCTTCTTTAACCACATCCGAAACCATTACAACGGCATATCCCTGGGCAAGTCTGAAAGGATCACTTACAGTATTTAAACCATTATCAAAAGCAAAATCGACGAGATTTTTATTTGATCCAAGACCCGGAATAGCGGCTGCATCCTTCATAAAAGCTGTACTCTCCTGAATCTTATCGTTCATTAATTTTGCTTCGCTTTCAAAGCCGTTCTTTTTGGCCACAAACGCAAAATCCTGAGCTGAAGATAAAAGCAAATCCTTTGTGGTGGCCGAAACTTCCAGTGGGTTTACAATTTCTTCAACTACATATTTTTTATCGGATCTGTCGGTTACTTTAATAATATGATAACCGAACTGGGTTTTAACAGGTTCCGTTATAGATCCTACCTTTGTATCGAAGGCAGCTTTTTCAAATTCCGGAACCATCATTCCTTTACTGAACCATCCGAGATCTCCGCCGTTTCTTGCACTGCCAGGATCACGTGAATACTGCTCTGCAATTTTGCTGAAGTCGGCACCGCTCTTTAACTGGTTATAGATCTTCATCGCTTCTGCTTTGTTCTGCTCATCATTTCCATACTGGTTTATAAGAATATGAGATGCCCTTACTTCAGGTCTATCGGATGGAACAGTACCCTTAAGATGATACAAGGTGTAACCCTGGGGAGTTACAACAGGACCGATAATTTTATCAACCGGGCCATTTTCAAATTGACCGGAAATATCTTTCGGTATCTGTGATATCATCAAGGAATCCACAGTCATCGGGGAGGAGCCGTAATCTTCTACAGCGGTTTTAAAGTCTAAGGTATCCTCTTTGATTTTTTGAACGATGATATCAAGATTCTTTTTTGCAAACGCCGAATCATCTGAGGATGCCTTGAACGGGAACATTACATATTTAACTTTTCGCTGAGCCTCAACCTTATATTTATCAAGATTATTATTGTAATAGTCTTTCATATCCTGTTCAGTTACTTTAAACAATGAATCCGGGAACAGGAATAAAGGGGCGAGTACATAATCAGCGCTTATTTTTGTGTTCTTATCAATAAAATCCTGTTTCACTTCATTTTCACTTACCGTAATTGAAGCAAAAATCAGACTCTGCAGTTTTTCATTTAACCTGTTCTGTCTTACGCCTTCTTCAGCCTGTACAAGCACATTCTTGTTTTGCGGGTTATAAATAGCTGATTCGTACGCTTCCCTGTTAAATTTCCCGGTTGAATCGATAAAATTTTGTTTAAGAAAATCGGGAGGATTGTCGCCCAATATTATATCTTTAACTTCCTGGTCGGATACCGTTATGCCGTATTTCTGAACTTCCTGTTTCAGAAGCACCTGGGTAACCAGCGCATCCCAAACCTGATCGCGTAATTGAATAGATTTTTCTTCAGTTAAATCCCCGTTGTTCTGTTTTGTAAGCTGCTCTCTCTGTTTCTCATAAACATCACTGAACTGCTGGTATGATATAGTCTCACCGTTAACTTTCCCTATATAATTTGCTCTTCCTCCGAGAGCCTCCATAACATTCGAATCTGAGATTACCATAAACAGAACAAATATAGCACCCACTGATATTATAAACGCAGGAGCCAGACTCCGCATTCTCGCCATCATTGGCATAATGAATATTACTCCAGTCTGATAAAATTTATAAATAAGACATATAAAATAGATACACGGGTCAAAAAAATCAATGAAATATCAAAGTAAATCCATATCAGTTAAAATTAAATATAGATAAAAATCAGTACAGAATTGAGGTAAATCTGCCATCCGGGATATTTTTCCCGGACTGTCAGGGTACAGAACTAAAACGCTCATAAAATAATTTGAATTGCACTGTATAAATCTTCTGCATTATTTCGTGACGAAAGAGACGTGCGTAACATACAAACCTTTCATTTTTAAGTATTTTACAAAAATTAAAGGACAATTGACTTTCAAATAACCTGAATTTATATTTCATTTTTAATTAACTTCCCCTGAGGCAGATATGCAAGACAAAATGGATTTCTTAAAATATGTACCTATTTTTTCTGAACTGGAAGAGAATACACTTGAACAAATTTCAAGATTAGGTATACGGAAATCTTTCGCAAAGGATTCGGTAATATTATTCGAACATGAAACCGGCTCAGCTTTATTTGTAATAGTAAAAGGAAAAGTTAAAGTTTCAAGAGTAAGTGACGACGGCAAAGAAGTTATTCTTACAATTCTTAATGAATCGGATTTCTTCGGTGAAATGGCAATACTTGACGGAATGAGCCGCTCTGCAAATGTTACCGCGATGGAGGATTCGGAATTATTTATCGTTCAGAGGAGTGAATTTCTGGAAATGCTTCACAGCCATCCTGAAATTTCAATTGCACTCCTCCAGGAACTGACCAACAGGCTTAGAGCCGCAGATATGAAGATTAAATCTCTTTCACTTAAAGATGCGGAAGGCAAAGTGGCAACCGTTATTCTTCAGATTGCGGATGATGTCGGAAAAATAAAACAGGGAACTGTTGAAATCGAGAAACTTCCATATCAGCATGATCTTGCAAATATGGCGGGGACATCCAGAGAAACTATATCCCGGACTCTCCATTCATTTGCAAAAAAAGGATTGGTAGAGCTCGATGGGTCAAAACTTCGTATATTGGATTATGAAAAATTCAAAGAAATGTTCAGCTGATTTGACTGATAAGATTAAAGTTGATCTGCACTCGCATACTAATTATTCCGATGGATTTAATTCCCCGAAGGAACTGATTGATAAGGCAAAAGAAAAGGGAATTGAGGTACTAAGCATTACTGATCACGATAACCTTGCTGCAATTAATGAGGCAACAGAATACGGGAAAAGAGCAGGAGTCGAGATTATCCCCGGAGTTGAGATAAGTTCGGATATCATGGACAGGGAAATCCATATCCTTGGTTATTTTGTTGAACCGGGAAACTCAGAGATTGAGCGATATCTTACATTTTTCAGGGAGGAAAGATTAAAAAGAGCTGAGAGGATTGTTAAGAAACTTAATCTCCTTGGAATTTCACTTAAGCTTGATGATGTTTTAAAGATTGCCAGAAATTCTGCCGTGGGCAGGCCACATATCGCACAGGCTTTACTTGAAGGCGGATTTACTAATTCATATTTCGAAGCATTTAATAAATATATCGGCAATGACTGCCCGGCTTACGAAAAAAAGGTTCACGTTTCCCCCGGAAGTGCATTTAAGATTATAAATGATTCGGGAGGACTTTCCTTTATCGCCCATCCCGGTATATTGCCGGAAAATATTTTAAAAGATCTGATAGACGCCGGGGTTGACGGAATTGAAGTAATACATCCATCTCATACTTCTCAGATAGTAAAATTTTATAAAGGAATAGTAAGCGAATATTTTCTGCTTGAAGCCGGCGGGTCAGATTATCACGGCGGGAAAAGAGAGGATGATAATAACCTGGGGAAATATTTTGTTTATCTATCTGCAGTCGAAGCTATGCGGCAGAGACTCATGAGAAACTCGGCGTAATACTTATGAAGATTATTGAGGGAAATCCCGGGGAAAAAAACTTCACGTTTGCAATCGTAGTAAGCAGATTTAATGAGTTCATAACAGACAGGCTTCTGGAAGGTGCCCGAAGTTGCCTGACGGAATGCGGTTATGAAGAGAGTAAATTTGATGTAGTGAAAGTCCCGGGTGCGTTAGAAATACCGGTTGCCGCTTCAAAACTTGCCTCCTTAAATAAATATTCTGCGATTATATGTCTTGGTGCTGTAATAAAAGGTGCAACTCCCCATTTTGATTATGTTTCATCCGGAGTAACAAAAGGTATTATGGAGGTTTCTCTCCAGTACCGGATCCCCGTAATTTTTGGTGTACTGACAACAAATACTATTGAACAGGCAATGGAAAGAAGCGGAGGTAAAGCAGGCAATAAAGGCCGGGATGCAGCTTTAAATGCAATCGAGATGGCGGATTTGCTGCAAAATAAGTTGAAATAATCGGCGAATTTTAATAATTGAAAATTCGTGAATCCATAAATTTATTTTTATAGATAAGAATTTTATCCTTTCAGACTGCTTAAAAAATGTTAATATTTTGGCTTTAATTACAGGAGATTGCATTAAATTTTCCCCACAATCACTGATAAATAAATGAAATTTCAATTTATAGCACCCTTACTTTTTATAAGTCTAAGCGCAATCCTTAATGCCCAGGAAGTATTCAACTGGCAGAATTATACCGATATGAAGAATGTCAGCTCAATTCAGGAAACAGGAAACGGTGTATGGGCTGCCAGCAGCGGGGGTGCATTCTTTTATAATACAGATACAAAAAATTTTACGACATTACATAAGAGCGATGGACTCTTTGGCATGGACCTTAATGCCGTAACGAATGGTCCCGGCGGTAATATCTGGTTCGGCAGTGCAGATGGTTCTATCGATGCCTATAATCCCTCAGCCAAGACAATTAAAACAATCCTGGATATTTATTCTTCGAGTTATACTACTAAAGGGATCAATGACCTGGAATCGAGCGGGGATACAATATTTGTTTCTTCGGATTTCGGACTTTCACTTATCGACGCAGCGAATTATGTTTTTTATGATACTTATTTTAAGTTCGGAAATCTTCAACCTTATACAAAAGTCTATAGTGCATTGAGAGATGGGCTTTTCTATCTCGCAACTGCCGGGGGTGCGGCTATTCAGAAAGAAGGAGCAGTAAATTTGTCTGCACCCGAATCCTGGAATTCTTATACGACTGCTGAAGGACTTCCTTCAAATAATGTCATCAAAATCGTAAAATTAAATAATTCGGTCATAGCTGCTACTGATAAAGGATTATCAGTTTTTAAAGATACCGTATGGACAGATTTTCTTCCCCAGTTCGATAACCAGGCCATGAATGATTTGTTCCTCAGAAATGATTCCCTTTACATTACCACCGGGAAAAAACTATATGTTTATAAAGATAGTACGGTTACTCAGATTTATTCTGCCGACAGGAATTTGTTTAAAATGTCCTACTCAAACTCTCTGGGATTAATGGCATGTACGAATAACGGAATCATTGTTATTAAAGATAACAGCTACCTCTACCCGAACGGTCCAGCTGCAAATCAGTTTCCCGAACTGAGGATTGACACTTATGGTAACCTCTGGTCGGCAAGCGGGAAAGACGGTACTGGTGTCGGATTTTATAAATTTAACGGAAGCACGTGGACTACTTATAATAAATCAAATACACCTCAGATTGTAAGTAATGATTATTATTTTGTGAATACCGGACCAAGAGGTGAAGTGTACGTTGGGAATTGGGGGGCAGGCTGCACAATTTTAAAAAAGAATGATACAGAAATCGAAACATTCACTCATTCAAACAGCCCTCTTGTAGGTATTTCACACGATACAAACTTTGTTGTTATATCGGGATTCGGTAATGATTCAAGAGGAAATTTATGGATCTTAAATTACTGGGCAGGAGATGCACAGACATTAAGCATGCTGACTCCCGACAGCACATGGCATCTTTACTCCAATCCTGTTGATAATCAATCGCTTGAATTTCATTATAACCTTGCAATCGACCCTTATGATACAAAATGGTATTCACTGAGGAATCCCGAAAGACTGGGACTTCTTTACTTCAATGAGAACGGCACTTATAACGATACTTCCGATGATAAATTTGATTTCCTCACGACCGATGACGGACTGAACAGCAATACAATTTATTCCGTCGTAGCAGATCAGCGCGGCGATATCTGGGTGGGCACCAATCTCGGCGTAAATATTATTACCAATAACGGATCTATTCTAAGCAGTCAGAGAGATCTTTTTATATCCTCTGTTTTTACATTAAGACAGCAGACCATAAATGTAATAGCGGTTGATCCATTAAATAACAAATGGGTAGGAACCAACCAGGGACTGCTGGAGGTAAATTCCGACGGCTCGAGTCTCCTCGCAATTTATAATTCGCAAAATAGCCCCATCCCTTCGGATGAAATCAGAAGCATTGCAATTGATGAAAATAAGGGTAGAGTATACGTCGGTACCGATGCAGGACTTACTTCCTTTGATACTCCTGCATTAAAACCAGTCGATTCGTTTTCAAAGTTATTCATTTACCCGAATCCTTTTATAGTGAATGACGGTGATAAACAGATGACCATCGACGGACTTATAAAAGACAGCGAGATAAAAATTCTGAGTATTGAAGGGAAACTTATCAGAGAATTTTCTTCACCCGGAGGCAGGGTTGCGTACTGGGACGGGAGGAATGAAGACGGTAACTTTGTAGCCAGCGGAATTTATCTTGTTGTAGCTTTCGACAGTGAGGGGAACAACGTTACAACCGGTAAAGTAGCTGTTTTGCATAAATAGTAACCACGCAAAAGCTTCATGCTTGACCTGATAAATATTTCGCTTCAGTTTGGCGGAAAGTACTTATTTAAAGATGTAAACCTGAAAATTAATTCGGGAGATAAGATATCCCTCGTTGGTCCTAACGGTACCGGAAAATCATCCCTTCTGAAAATCATTAACGGAGAGCTGCAGCCCGAATCAGGAAAAATCAGTATACAAAAAAGAACAAGCATTGGCCACCTTCCGCAAGAAAATGTAACCCACAGCGGCAGTATATTGCTCGATGAGGCAAAATCCGCACTTACGGATATAGTTGAACTTCAGGGGAAGGAAAAAGAACTGACCGACAGACTTTCAGATCCGGAAATTGATGATGAAACAAGACATGATTTTGTTAACCAGCTCGGGGAGGTTCATTACAGACTGGAAGAGCTTGATTCTTACAGCGCTGAGTCGAAAGTAGAGAAAATATTAATAGGACTGGGATTTGAAGAAAAAGATTTCCCGCGGCTTACCGATGAATTCTCAGGCGGCTGGCAGATGCGTATTGCACTGGCTAAAATTCTTATAAAGCAGAATGACATTCTTCTGCTGGACGAACCTACTAATCATCTCGACCTCGATTCGCTCGAATGGCTTATCGGTTTTTTGAAATCATATAAAGGAGCGCTGGTAATAGTCTCACACGACAAGCATTTCATTAACCAGGTTACAAACCGGACTCTCGAAATTTACCTCGGGCGCTTTAATACATATAATGGAAATTACGATGATTATCTCAGGTTTAAAGATGAAAGGGATAAACAGGCTGAAAATCTTTTTGTAATTCAGCAGAAGAAAATCAGGGAAACGGAGAGATTTATCGAGCGCTTTCGTTATAAAGCTACAAAAGCCCGGCAGGTGCAGAGCAGGATAAAGCAGCTTGAGAAGATGGAGCTTATCGAGCTTCCCGAATCAACGGATGAAATTTATATTAGATTTCCCGAACCTCCGTCTAGCGGCAGAATAAATGTAGAGCTGAAAGATATTACAAAATCATACGGCGATAATGTTGTATTAAAAGATTTGAGTTTTGTCGTGAACCGCGGGGAAAAGATTGCGTTCGTGGGTCCCAACGGCGCAGGTAAAACAACACTCTCTAAAATCATTGCCGGCGTTCTGGATTACGACAGCGGTGAGAGAAAAACCGGTCATAATACCATAATATCATATTATGCCCAGGATGTAGCTGATAATCTGGATCCCGACCTGGATATTATAGAAACCATCGACGGGATCGCAGAGGACAAAACGATAGGACAACTTCGTGCGCTCCTCGGTTCCTTTTTATTTACCGGTGATGATGTCTTTAAGAAAACGGAAATCCTTTCCGGGGGAGAAAAAAGCAGGGTAGCTCTGGCAAAAATTCTTCTTACAAAAGCTAATTTCATAATACTCGATGAGCCTACGAACCACCTGGATATTTCATCGAAGAAAGTATTGCAGCGGGCGCTGATTGATTTCAAAGGATCGTTGATTCTTGTTTCGCACGATATAGATTTTTTAACTCCTGTTGTAAATAAAGTCGTTGAGATCAGGAAAGGCAGAATAAAAACTTACGAAGGGGGAATAGAATATTACCTCCGTAAGAGGGAATTGGTACACGAAGAAATTGAAAAGGAAGAAACGGTTCAGGTCAGCGAGGCAATTACAAGGAAGGATCAGAAAAGAATCGAAGCGGAGCTGAGGCAGAGGAAGTACAATGCCACAAAAGATCTTATGATAAAGGTACAGATTCTTGAGAAAAAGATCGCCGAACTCGAAAAGAAGGAGAAAGAGCTCGAGAGAGACTTAGCACTCCCCGGCACTTATACCAATCCTGAAACCGCACGGGGGAAAAATCTTGAATTCAGGAATATCAAAGCCGAGCTTGAGCAGACAATAGATGAATGGGGCAAAATTTCCGATGAACTTAACAGAATTGAGCAGCAGTTCACTTAAACTTTGACTTTAAGAAACTCTTCCGCAAGAACAATCCCGCCGTAGAGTGCAGCATCATCCCCCAGTTTAGTCGCAAGGATCCTCAGATTTTTCGAAGAAGAAGGAAGGACATTTTTATTGAATGATTCTCTGATCAGAGGAATCATAAATTTCTCAAGAGCTTCGATCATTCCCCCGCCGAGCACTATGAGGTCAAGATTAAGGAGGTTTGTAATATCGGCAAGGACTTCACCTATAACACGGCATGCTTTAGTAACATATTTTAGGGCAAGTTTATCCTTCTTCTTAACAGCATCTGCGAGCACTTTACTTTTAATGAGTTTATCCGGAGAGGCAAATTTTTTCAGGATACTTTTTGTCCCTTTTTTCAATTCCTTTTTTATATCACGGTCGATTGCTCCGCGGCTGGCAACAGCTTCAAAGCATCCATAGTTACCGCATCCACACCTGGGTCCGTCTTCTTTTACTTTCAAGTGACCTATCTCCCCTGCCGCAAAGTCGGCTCCTCTGAAGAGTTTACCGTCGAA